>JAEEGK010027578.1_pt1 | contig 11459 bp, 14 predicted proteins | sample 8958771 | NCBI WGS metagenome assembly JAEEGK01 (sample SAMN16246547, study PRJNA631951) | gut metagenome | biome: gut microbiome; feature: rumen; material: SC-attached | host: Bos | place: Iran: Karaj | collected 2018-10 | reverse complement strand
AGTACTTGGCGATGATGCGGTCGAAGGGTATGCCGTGATAGGCGGTGGGGAAGGTGACGGCGGGTGCTCCGGACTCGCCGGGTGCGGCGGTCTGCTGCGATGCTGCGGGGCTTGCTGGCACTGGTGCTGCGGGGCTTGGCTGTTCGGGGGCGGCGCACTCTGCTATCTCAAAGAGGCGGTCGTCGAGATAGATGAGCTGGGCGCCGGCGGTGGTGAAGAACACGCGGGTGATGTCCTTGGCGCCGGTGTCGAAGGCCACCTCCAGCAGCTGGCTGGCCCATTTCAGGTTGGCCTCCTGGGTGAGCTCGGGGCGGCGTGCGAACGCCAGGTGGTAGCCCGCACCGCGGGCGCTCTCCTCGAGCATCAGCAGACCCAGCTGGTCCTTGCGGTCCAGTATGCGCTGGCGCACGGCGGCCATCTCGCCGGGGGCCAGGTGGTCTATGTCCATGCCCACGGTGGTGGTGATGCGGGTGGCGCCGCGGAGCGTGCCGTCGGCATGGGGCAGGCACGAATAGTTCATCTGCACCAGCTCGCGCTTCTTGCACTCGGCACCGCTGCGCACGGCACTCATTAGGTCCTGCTGCTGGGGACTGTCGCGCAGCGCCATATACTCGGCTCGCGAGCGGATGGGGCGCATCCGCTTGGCCCCATCCTGCTGATAAACCTGAAACACACTCATCGCTGCTGTCCTCCCTTCATCAGCACGTTCTTGATAAACTTGCCGGCTATCATGCTGGCCTGGTCCACCAGTTTGCGGGGCAGGTCGTCGGCCTCGGCAGCGGGCAGGGTGAACACGAAGTAATAGCGGTCGTTACGGCCGTGCGACAGCGAGCTGTTGTCCTCGCGGAACAGGGCGCGGTTGCGTGGGTGGCGGGGCTTCTGCTCCAGATACACATTGCCGTCGCGCATGCCCTGCACATAGAAGTCGCCCCTGAAGGCCTCGGCCTGCACATCCTCGCAGCACTGGAAATCGAGTGTGCGCTCGCCTGTTTCCAACTGGCCGAAGGTCATCATGCCCTCAACCGTTACTTGCTTTTTTCTCATAGTCTTCTTCATTCCTCATTCTTCATCGTTTGTTAAACCTGTGCGTTACTCAAAGAATCGCCTGGCCTCCCACTCGCGGCGCTTCTCCAGCCCTGGCAGCTTCTTGCCGTCGGCATACACCCAGCGCTTGAACTCGTGCTTGATCTGACTCTTGCTGCCGCCCTGGCGGATCACCTTGAGCAGGGTGGACTGCTCCAGCCGACTCATGCCCAGGTTAAAGGCAAACGACACCAGCGCATCGAGCTGCCCCTCGGTGCGGGCCACGTCGAGCTGCTTCACCTTCGCCTCAAAGTAGGCAATGTCGTCCTTCAGCAGGTCGCGGGCATACCAGGCCGATATGCGGTCGCCCATCCGCACGTTGTAGGTGTGGCCGTAGCCGATTGTGGGCACCCCTGTCACATCCACATACGCCTGCAGTCGCAGACCCTCAAAGACCATCAGCTGGGTTAGTAACTTCTTTGTTGTGTTCATTACGTTTTCGTTTAACGTCGCCTCCTTTTGCGACTCACTAAGTTTCATCATTTCGACGATGCAAAAGTAGCGCAAAAAAAGAGAGGCATGAAACAGTGCCATGCCCCTCTGTAGGTAATTCTGTAAGTTCTGTCGGTTATTCTGTCGGTTCCTGCCCGGCTACGTACACTATTCTTCAAACGGTACAATCTCATAGAGATGTTCCAGGAAGAAATCTACTGCTTGACGGAGGGGAGTCAGGTCGTTTTTTACCACATCCCACACCATCTGACTATTGATATCGAAATAACCATGAGCGATATGGTCGCGCATGCCCTTTACCGCCTTCCACGGAATTTCGGGACGGGCAGGCAGGAGATAGCCTTGTGTGCGCTCATCGATTCGCTTAAAGCCTTCGCCTATAGCCTCGATCAGCATACAGTCGGCAGCCAGCGTCTTGGCGCCTTCGGGCGATGAGAGCATCTCATTCACATCAGCAAACGGCGCATTCCACAATTCAAGATTGTGAATTGAGTCTTGGATCTGCCTGAGCGTATCCTCAACAATCCTAAGCTGCTGTAAAGATATCGATGCCATCACGTTCTATTTGTTCACGGAAAGACGGGCGCAAAGATGCGTGATCCTGAATCAGATCGACCTTGCACCCCAGGAGTTCCTCCAGATATTGCGCAGCAAGAATATAAGTATAGAATTTGGCGGGCATGACCACAAAAAGGTCCACATCGCTGTCTTCGCGATTATCACCACGGGCCACCGATCCGAACAGCCGCATGCTCACTATGCCAAACTGCTGCTGCAGCTCGGAACGATGTGCACGTAATAGTGCTATGAGTTCCTGCGACGTCTTCATTTCCCACTACTTTTAGATATTCTCCGTGCAAATATACGAAGTTTCCGCGTTTCTTCCAAATAAAACATCAAAAAATTTTGTTTTCCTGCCCGGATACGGCGGTGCGGTAGGCCTCGATGAGGCGCAGCACGCGCTGCTTGACACCCTGGCGCGCCCACTTGTCGATGGGCAGGCGCATGTAGGGGTTGTGGCGGAAGGTGTTGGAGATGAGCCCCTCGGCGCAGCCGAAGTCGCGCTCGAACTGACTCATGTTGTCGGGATAGCCGAAACAGTCGCGGCACACGGCGAAGACGACGGCCATGGCGCTGTCGGCCCAGAAATAGGGACGCACGGCCTCTACACTCGCCACCAGGGCGCCCACCTGGGGCTGGGCGTCGCCATCAGGGGCCTCAGGGGCGGCTGGATGGTCCAACCGCACCTGGGCCTTGTCGACCGAGAGATTCACCACCTCGTTGTCGTGGATATCGACATACGAGCCTTGCACATAGATCGTGTTGCCTGCCATAGTGCTGGGGGGTTAATGGTTGTCGACAGCCACACTGCCGTTGTGGTGGATGTCGTTGTAGTCGCCAGCCACGTTAACCACGTTGAGACAGGTAGCCGAGAGCTCTCTGAGTTCTGCCAGCTTCACCTCGACCACATGCCGCTGCGTTTTCTCGTCGGCCAGCTCGCCATGCAGGCGGTCCACCAGCGAGAGCAGCTCGCCCGTCAGTTCGAGCAGCTCATTGAGGTGCTGTTTACGTTCCAGTTCTTCTCGCTGTTGCTCGATTTCCCGGTCGAGCGCGCGCCTGGCGTCGTACTGCCAGGCTTTCAGTTCTTCAACATTCAGTTCCATAATTCAGCTATTTTTGAGTTTTAATGACGTCTGATGCGAACTCGCTGAGAGCCACAATCAGAAGGGTTACGAAAAATAAACTTGCCATAATCGTTTTTTATTTGTTATTGATACCTAATTTTGCTTTCTGGCTACAAAATAAAAAACGAGGTGTATCAGAACTCGATACACCTTCGGAAATTTAATATCTTTTAAGACTTTCGGCTATTTTCTGCCGCATGGTTTCGCGCAGCTCGGGCGGCGAGAGCACCTCGATGCCTGCGCCGTGGGATAGCAGCTGCCCCAGGAAATCGGGGGTGGGGCGTATGTCGTAGGCAAAGTCGGCATAGCTGTCGGTGGTGGCCACCTCGCGCTGCGAGTGGTGCAGCGGCAGGGTGCGCAGGTAGTTGGGCGTGAAGTCATGGGCGCGAATCACCACGTGGGCCATGGGCGTGGGTGTGGTGAGCACGCCGAAGTACTCGGCAAAATAGCCGTGGGGCGAGAAATCGGCGGGCATGTCAAACGTGGCGTCGGTAACGGTCAGCGAGGTGATGCGGTCGAGGGCATAGATGCGCAGCTGCTGCTCATCGTTCATGGCCAGCAGGTACCAGCGCTGGTGAAACAGCTTGAGGGCATAGGGGCACACGGTCTTGACATAGCCCTCGGCGCCGAACTTGCGGTAGCCCATGCGCAGGCGGCGGCCCGTGCGGAAGGCGTGGATGATGCTGCTCAGGTACTCGGCACCCGAGGGGATATCCTCGAGCACCATGCGCTCCTTGATGCCCGCGCTCTCGGCCAGCACGCCATGCACCGAGAGGGTGGAATAGAGCCACTGCTCGATGCTGCCGTTGGCCAGCACCTCGGGGTTGAGGATGCTGTACTTGTAGGTCGATTTGTCGGCCTCGATGATGATGCCGAACATGTCGAAGATGGCACGGCGGTGACGGGTGAGCGAACTGCGGGTGAGCGGATTGCCCTCGGTCACCCCGTCGGCCCGCCACTTACGGTCGAGCTCGTCGAGCGTGAGCGCCCGGTGCACCCTGAGCGTATTGATGATCCAGATATACTGGTGAAAGATCTGAGCAGGTTTCATGCCGGCAAAGATACATCTTATTCTGAATAAAACAAACGTATTTCAGCATTTTTTTAAGAAAAATAAAACTTCGAAACGATTTCACAAAAAAAACATGTTTATGCTTGCATTTTCAAAATTAATTCGTATCTTTGCCACCGATAATCATAATAATGGATGATATGAAAACATCTTTAACACTGGAGAACATCCTCCACATGCTGAGCGGTCTAAGCCTGAGCAACAGACAGTGGCTGGCCGAGCATCTTGTAGAGCCAGAGGAATTGGAACAGATAAAACAGCGCAAGAGCGATGAGGAATTTGTTCGTGAGCTTCAGGCACTGCACTATGAGGGCGAACCTTCTGCTGAAGAGTTAAAGAAATCACTCCGCAACAGTCACCACTTTGGCATTCGGGAAGTAAAGTATAAATTTACAGATGAAAAATAAGCAATATCTTCTTGACACAAATATCCTGATAGACTTTCTTGACGGCGCTCCATCCGTTATCGACCACGTGCTAAAGGCAGGTGTTAAGGCGTGCTACATCTCATCTGTGTCCATTCACGAATTATTTTATGGCGCCTATCTTGCCAAAGAGAAAAAAGAAGAATATTACAACAACGAGATTAAGAAGATTAACAAGCTTATAGAATATTTCGACATTCTGCCACTTTCACACCAAGCAGAGCAATATGGTAAAATAAAGTCTGACCTGAAAAAGAAGGGTGAGATCATTGATGAATTTGACATGCTAATAGCAGGTCAGGCACTTAGTGAGAATTTGACAGTAGTCACAGACAACATCAAGCATTTCAATCGTATAGATGGCTTGAAGATTACCAACTGGCTCAAGAAATAGTTTTTTTTCCGTGGTCAAAATGTGTCATGGTCATTTGTCAAAATGAACATCGGCAACAGGGAAACAGGTTCACTATATATAAATAAAAAATTTTATTTATATATAGTGGGGAATTTTGGCGCCTTCCCGTTCGATTTTGACAAACGACATCATGACCAAATGACCGCCCCGGCCCCCCCAAAAAAATTTTTCGAAAAAAATCGGCCCGACATTCGTGAACCGCAACGGAGATGTTGTACCTTTGCACCGTTGGAAATTGAGAGCGGGATTTGCGCCCCCACGAACAAGAAATTACGGGCCCACAGGGGCGGCGCGGCGATGTTCGAAACGACCGACACAGACAGAGAGAGTATCAATTAGTAAGTTCAACATCAAGGAGAGAGAAAACGAATTATTATGGCACTGAAAGTAAAAGCAAAGGAGCAATTCCAGAACATCGGCAAGTATGCGGGCTCGTTCCGCTACGTGATGCAGCCCGAGCTCTACACCTCGCTCAACCAGGACAAGGTGATCCGCGAGGCAGCCCTGCGCAGCGGCATCAGTCAGGGTGTGATGAAGGCCTGCTGGGACGCTGCCGGCGACGTGATCCGCGCCTGGGCCACCGAGGGCCACTCGGTAGCGCTGCCAGGACTGGGCACCATGCGATTCGGCCTGCGCGCCAAGAGCGTGGAGAAGGTGGACGACGTGAAGGCAGGACTCATCTCGAGCCGACGCATCATCTTTACCCCCGACAGCCAGCTGAAGGCCGAGCTCAGCAAGACCACCGTGCAGATTACCTGCTTTGACCGCACCGGCAAGGAGGTGAAGCGCGTGAACAGCGGCGACCCGGGCACCATCGACGACGACAACAACCCCGGCGGCGGCAATAACCCGGGCGGGTCGGAGGAGGATTAGCCTACCAAGAAAGGAGGTGAGTTATGAGTAAGAAGGAGACTGTTAAGTTCATCGTACAGCTGATCGCATCGATCGCATCGGCCATCCTCACGGCGCTGGGCACCACCAGCTGCATGGGAAACGGGCCATTCTGACGTAGTGTTAGATATCCGTCAGTCAAGCATTTCAATCCGAAAGGAAACCGCGAGGTTTTTCTTTCGGATTGTTATTTCGAGGCAAAAAGTAGATTTAAAGTTGGCCACAACGCTTGACTGGTATCGCCAAAATCACTACCTTTGCAGTCCATAAAAGACAATCGGTTTTTATGGAAAGGAAATATATTTTCGTAACAGGAGGCGTGGTGTCGTCGCTAGGCAAAGGCATCATCTCCGCCAGTATCGGCAAACTGCTGCAAGCACGCGGCTACAAGGTAACCATCCAGAAGTTTGACCCCTACATCAACATCGACCCCGGAACGCTGAACCCCTATGAGCACGGCGAGTGCTATGTTACCGACGACGGCTTTGAGACCGACCTGGACCTGGGGCACTACGAGCGATTCACAGGCATCAGAACCACACGAAACAACAGCATAACCACAGGCCGCATCTATAAAACAGTGATAGATCGCGAGCGTCACGGCGACTACCTGGGTAAAACGATCCAGGTAGTGCCACACATTACCGACGAGATTAAACGACGCATGCTGCGCGAGGACGAACACGAAGAGCAGCTCGACTTTGTGATCACCGAGGTGGGAGGCACCATCGGCGACATAGAGAGCGCACCCTTCATGGAGGCCATCCGACAGCTGCGCTACCAGCTGGGACGCAACGCCGTTTGCGTGCACCTCACCTATGTGCCCTATCTGAAAGCCGCCGACGAGCTGAAAACCAAACCCACCCAGCACAGCGTGAAAGAGCTGCAGGGCATGGGCATACAGCCCGACATACTGGTGCTGCGCACCGAGCGCCACCTGGACGACCACATGCGCATGAAGGTGGCCTCGTTCTGCAACGTGGACCTGGAGTGCGTGGTGCAGAGCGAAGACCTGCCCTCGATCTACGAGGTGCCCGTGAACATGCAGCACCAGGGCCTCGACGCCGCCATCCTGCGTAAGATAGGTATTCCCGTGGGCGAGACACCGGCCATGAAACCCTGGCGCGCCTTCCTCGACAAGCAGCGCAGCGCCACCACCGAGGTGCACATCGCCCTGGTGGGCAAGTACGACCTGCAGGACGCCTACAAGAGCATACGCGAGAGCCTGAACCTGGCCGGCATCTATAACGACGTGAAAGCCCGTCTGCACTTTGTGAACAGCGAGGAGATCACCCGTCAGAACATCGCCCAGAAGCTCGAAGGCATGCAGGGCGTGGTGATCTGTCCCGGATTCGGCACCCGCGGCATCGAAGGCAAGATCATCGCCGCCGAATACACCCGCACCAACGACATTCCCACCTTCGGCATCTGTCTGGGCATGCAGATGATGGTCATCGAGTTTGCACGCAACGTGCTGGGCTATGCCGACGCCAACAGCGCCGAGATGGACAGTAAGACGCCCCACAACGTAATCGACATGATGGAGGAGCAGAAAACCATCACCCAGCTGGGCGGCACCATGCGACTGGGCGCCTACGAGTGCGAGCTGGTGAAAGGCAGCCGCACCTACGAGGCCTACGGACAGGAAACCCTCATCAAGGAGCGCCACCGCCACCGCTACGAGTTCAACAACCACTACCAGCAGCAGTACGAGGATGCCGGCATGAAGTGTGTGGGCATCAACCCCGACGCCAACCTCGTGGAGATCGTGGAGATACCCGAGAACCGCTGGTACATAGGCACCCAGTTCCACCCCGAATACTCATCGACGGTGCTCAACCCCCACCCCCTCTTCATGAGCTTCATCAACGAACTGAAAAAATAACATGGAACAGTTAAAGCACGAGTGCGGTGTGGCGATGATACGCCTGCTCAAACCGCTCGACTACTACGAGAAGAAATACGGCACCTGGGCCTACGGTTTCAACAAGCTCTATCTCATGATGGAGAAACAGCACAACCGCGGACAGGAGGGCGCCGGCATTGCCTCGGTGAGCCTGACCAACGAGCCCGGCACCGAGTACATGTTCCGCGAGAAAGCCGAAGGCAAGGACGCCATCACCCAGATCTTCAGCCGCGTAACACCCGACATGAAGGGCGAGCTGCTCATGGGCCATCTGCGCTACTCCACCACCGGCAAGAGCGGACTCACCTACGTACACCCTTTTCTGAGACGCAATAACTGGAGGGCTAAGAACCTGTGCCTGTGCGGAAATTTCAACATGACCAATATCGACGAGGTGTTCCGCCACCTCACCGCACAGGGGCAGAGCCCTCGCATCTACGGCGACTCCTACATCACACTCGAGCTCATGGGCCACCGCCTGGACCGCGAGGTGGAGCGCCTGTACCAGGAGGCCACCGCACAGGGACTAACCGGCACCCACATCACCGACTATATCGACAACCACATGAACATGGCCAACGTGCTGCGCACCACCATGCAGCACTACGACGGCGGCTACGTGATGTGCGGACTCACAGGCAGCGGCGAGATGTTTGCCGTGCGCGACCCCTGGGGCATACGACCCGCCTTCTACTACCGCAACGACGAGCTCATAGCCCTGGCCAGCGAGCGACCCGTGCTGCAAACTACTTTCGACATCAATAGCACCGACGTGCACGAACTGCTGCCCGGACAGGCACTCATCGTGCACAACAGCGGCCAGAGCCAGCTCGAGCAGATCATGCCCGCACAGCAGCTCAGCGCCTGCTCATTCGAGCGCATCTACTTCAGCCGAGGCTCCGATGCCGACATCTACCAGGAGCGCAAACGTCTGGGCGAGCAACTCACTAATCCCATCATGAAGGCCATCGACGGCGATGTAACCCATTCCGTTTTTTCCTATATCCCCAATACCGCCGAGGTGGCCTTCTACGGGATGACTGACGGGTTCCGCAAGCTCAAAGGCGACGTGCGCACAGAGAAAGTGGTGTGGAAGGACATCAAGCTGCGCACCTTTATCACCGACAACAGCGAGCGCAACGACCTGGCGGCCCACGTGTACGACATCAGCTACGGATCGCTCAAACCCTATGAGGACAACCTGGTGATCATCGACGACTCCATCGTGCGAGGCACCACCCTCAAGGAGAGCATCTTCAAGATTCTGGACCGCCTGCACCCCAAGAAGATCGTGATGGTATCAAGCTCGCCGCAGATACGCTACCCCGACTACTACGGCATCGACATGGCCCGCCTCGAGGAGTTCTGCGCCTTCCGCGCCACGATGGCACTCATCGAGGAGCGCGGCATGTGGCAGCTGGTGAACGACACCTATCTGGCCTGCAAGCGCGAGTTGCAGAAACCCAACGACCAGATACAGAACTGCGTGCGCGCCGTGTATGATCCCTTCACCGTCGACGAGATCAACCAGAAGATCGTGGAGATGCTGCGACCCGCCGACATGCAGGCACCCATCGAACTGGTGTTCCAGAGCATCGAAGGCCTGCACAAGGCGTGCCCCAACCACCCGGGCGACTGGTACTTTACCGGTCACTACCCCACTCCCGGCGGCACCCGACTGGTGAACCAGGCATTCATTAATTATGTGGACAAGACAACAAAAAAGTAGGTCGCGATGACCTACTTTTTTTTGTTGTGTTTCTTCACGGCCTTTTATTTCTTCAGCCATTTCTCGATGCGCAGCAGCGCCTCGTCGGTCTGCTCGTGACTGCCGAAGGCGGTGAACCGCACATAGCCCTCGCCCGAGGGTCCGAAGCCCACACCCGGCGTGCACACCACATGCGCCCCGTAGAGCATCTCCTCGAAGAACTTCCACGAGCTGCTGGTCTCGGGGGTCTTGGCCCAGATATAGGGCGCATTCTCACCACCGTAGCACTCAAAGCCCAGCTGGCGCAGCGTGGCGAGCATCTTGCGCGCATTGGTCATATAGTAGTCGATCGTTGCCTTTACCTGCTGCTTGCCCTCGGGGGTGTAGATGGCCTCGGCGGCACGCTGCGAGATGTAGCTCGTGCCGTTGAACTTGGTACACTGACGGCGGTTCCACAACGGGTTGAGCGGTATGTGCTCGCCCGTGAGCGTGGCAGCCGTCACCTCCTTGGGCACAATGGTGTAGCCGCAGCGGATACCGGTGAAACCGGCCGTTTTTGAGTAGGAGTGGAACTCGATGGCACACTTGCGCGCACCGCGGATCTCGTAGATGGAGTGCGGAATATCCTCGTCCTGGATATAAGCCTGATAGGCCGCATCGTAGAAGATGAGCGCATCGTTCTTCAGCGCGTAGTTCACCCACTTGCGCAGCTCAGCCTTCGAGATCACCGTGCCCGTGGGATTGTTGGGATAGCACAGATAGATCACATCCACACGGCGGTCGGGCAGCTGCGGCACAAAGCCGTTCTCGGCATTACAAGGCATATACAGCACATTAGACCAACGGCCACCTTCCTGCACACCCGCACGACCAATCATCACGTTCGAATCGATATAAACGGGATAGATGGGATCGGTAACGCCTATCGAGTTGTCCCAGCGCACCAGCTCCTGGATATTACCGGTATCGCTCTTGGCACCGTCGTTCACAAACACCTCGTCGCGGTCCAGATGAATGCCGCGGGGCAGAAAATCATTCTTCAAGATAGCATCGCGCAGAAAATCGTAGCCCTGCTCCGGACCGTAGCCCCTGAACCCCTGACGGGTGGCCATCTCGTCGGCAGCCTTGTGAATGGCCTCGATCACAGCGGGCGCCAAGGGCTGCGTAACATCGCCGATACCCAGCGAGATCACATCGGCTTTGGGGTGAGTGGCCTTAAAGGCGTTTACCTTTTTTGCAATGTCGGCGAACAGATAGTTGTTCGGCAGTTTCAAGAAGTGGTCGTTAACTAATGCCATAAATATATACCTTATTAATTTCGGATGCAAAGATACGACAATTTGCAGGAAAAATCAAGGATCACTTAGCACAATCACCTTCATTTTATCAAAAACTAACAATTCGTAAGCGTTTTGCACCGCTTTGCTTTTAATCTGAAAGTAAAAGACGTAAGCTAATTACAAAAAGATAATAAAATCAAAGGTTTTTGTTCAAAATGAAACGCAACATGGTGTTTTACTTACAATTTGTCGTAACTTTGCACACAGAAACTTCAAAGTGTTATATTTTTAGTGGTTTTATATTATAAATAGGTAAAGTTTTTAAGGTATGAAAAAGATTGAAGCGATTATCCGCAAGACCAAGTTCGAGGAGGTAAAGGCAGCCCTGCTCACCTCCGACATCGACTGGTTTGAGTACCACGACGTTCACGGCATCGGACAGAGCCGTCAGGAGCGCATCTATCGTGGTGTACAGTACAGTACCGACGTGATCGAGCGTGTCGCCATCACCATCGTGTTCCGCGACATGTTTCTCGATCCA
>JAEEGK010027575.1_pt1 | contig 11459 bp, 1 predicted proteins | sample 8958771 | NCBI WGS metagenome assembly JAEEGK01 (sample SAMN16246547, study PRJNA631951) | gut metagenome | biome: gut microbiome; feature: rumen; material: SC-attached | host: Bos | place: Iran: Karaj | collected 2018-10 | reverse complement strand
CTCCAACTTTAGTATTTTTTCCACTTTTATCATTTTCTAAATTTAAAAGAACAGCATAAGCATAATAAACAACATTAGAAGTTGAATTATCAACTTTATAAACATTTAATAAATATTTTCCAGTTGAAGTAGTTTTAACACTTTTTTCATTTAATCTTCTACCAGATGAAGTTTCTTCATTATAAACAATAGTAGAAGTTTTTGTAGTAGAATCTTCATAAACAAGAACTTCACTTTCTTTATGATCAATTTCAACAACAATATATGGGTCAGGATGAGGAAGAGTACATTTTGTTGGATCGCATTCACAATCATTACAAGGAACTGGACATTTTGTTGGATCACATTCACAATCATTACAAGGACATTTTGTTGGATCACATTTACAATCATCACATGGTTTTTTATTTAATGCAATTACAATTACCACAATTATAATTCCAAGTAAAAGAACTCCACCTATAATAGCAAACAAAAGTTTTCTCTTATTTTTATACCAAGGTTGATTTGAGGGGAGTATTGTTGGTGTTATTTCGTTTATATCGTTTATTTCAGTATTTTCCATTTTTTTTTTTATTTGATTTTTAGGTTGTAAGTTTAAATATCATTTTTATTTTTTTTTTCAAAGAGAAGACTATTTTTTTCTTTAGGGTTCTTTGAGGTAGAAATTATGAAAAAAATGAATTAATTTATTTGTTTTATTCTTTTAATAAATTTTATCTTATTTTTTTTCGTTTAAAAATTTGTGGAAAGTTAGATAATGAAATTAAAGATGAAATTTTTTTTTGATTTCTTTACTATTTGAACTTTTTAAATCTTAAGAAATAGGTATTTTGAAAAGAAAAATAAAAATGAATGTTTTTATCAATAAATTGATAAAATATTTCAAAAATGAAGGTAAAAGAAAAAAAAAAGAATTTTTAAAAAGAAATCTTTTATGATTATTTGATTGAAAAATAGAAAAAAAAGATAATTTAGCCTTGGAGGCTTTTTTAATGATAGCACTTTTTTTTAAAATATTTATTTTTTTAATTTAAAAAATTTTTATATTTATTTAATAATTATTTTTTTATTTAATAAATTAATTAAATATTAAAATAAATAATAAATATTTATTAAATAAAAAAGACAAATAAAATACATATCAATTATAAAACTAAAACTATTAAAATATTATTAAATAATATATTATATAAAAATAAAATAAAAAAATGTCAAAATTTTCTTTCTTCAAATTTAAAAAAATTAAAAGTTTAAAATTGACATATTTCCTTCATTGATGTAAAAAAAAACAAATAAATATAAAAATACAAAAGAATAAATTAAAAAAAATTTTAAATGATAGTATATATAATTTAAAATAATATAAATATATAAAATGAAATTTATTATATTTTCATTTCAGATAAAATTTTAGCTCCTTTTTCATATATAAATTTAAAATATTCTTTTTCAATATCTAAAACTAAAACTTGATTTTTAAATTCTAAATCAAATAAAGAATAAGAATTAGTAAGTAATTTTTTTTCATTTTTTGAAATTTTATTATTCTTTATACTTAAATTATTAATTTCTTTAAACCAATCACTTTGTCTTAAAATAACAACAGTATTATAAGAAGAAGGAATTTCAACACAAAATCCTTCACTTTCTAAATAAAGAACTCTTAATTTTTTATCAAATTCTTCATTTAAAAAAATTTTACCTTCTTTATAATAATTAATAATCTCTTCTAAAATTTTACAATATCTTTCAATCCATTTTTCACATTGTTCTTTAATAAAAATTAATATTTTCATTTGCCAAAAAATAAAATCATAACTTTTTCCATTTTCAATTAAATTAATTAATTCATAATAAGTAATTCTTTTTTTTTGAAAAAAATTATTATTACATTGAATATTATAATTTCCTTTTCTTCTACTACAACATAAACAAATATAATCTTTAATATTATCTGCTTCATTTTTAGATAAATTAATACATTTTCCATGAAACCATTCTTTACAATTTTCACACATTATCATATAATTTACACTATCATCTCCTTGTCTACAAATACAAAATTTTTCTCCTGTATCATCTTTTAATATTAATTTTTGATTTAAAATATTATATCTTTCTTCATATGAAAGATTTTGAAAATTTTTTATTGCATTTTTTTCCATTGCTGTTAATTTTTGTGTTCCATTTGATAATATTTTATTTGGATTTGGCATAATTGTATTTAAAAGACTTAATAAATTCTCACATTCATTTAATGTTAATGGTTGACTATAAAAAAAATTATGTACATATTCAAAATTTGAATCTTTTATTTTTTCATTATTTATATCTGGATTAATTCTTTTTTTTCCTAAAAATTCATTTATATCTGATTGTGAATTATTTTCTTGTATTATTAAATTTTCATTTTCTATTTCAATTTTGTCTTTTTTTGGAGTTGGAATTTTATTTATTTTTTTATCAGAATTTAGTACATTTTTTATATCTGAGTCTTCATCTATTAATATATCTGATTTTAAATGAATTTCTATTTTTGGTTTTTCATTTTCAATATTATTTGAATTATTATAATTAATTTCATTTGTATTATTATTTATTTGATTATTATATATATTATTATTATTAATATTATCTTTATTATTTGAATTAATATTATTTGTATTATTATTATTTGTATTATTATTAATATTATTTTCAATATTATTCATATTATTTTCATTATTAATATTATTATTTATATTATTTGAAGAATTAATATTAATATCATTTGTATTATTAATATTATTTTTTTCAATTGAAGGTTTTTTAAAATATAATTGAACTAATTTTCTAGAATTAATAACTAAATTAGCAATATTTGTCCATTCATTAATTGCTTCATGAGTCTTTTTTAAAAAATTTAAAGTAGTATTATCATTTATTCTTTTATCAATATTTTTATATAATTCTTCAATTTCTTCTGCATTTTTTTCTTCAGAATGATTAAAAGTTTCTTCAATTTTTTTAATATCATCATCAATTGATTCTTTAAATTCAATACATTCTTTTATTTCATTAGTTTGATAAGGTAAATTTTTTCCATCATTAATTAAATTATTTAATTCTTTATATGAAATTTTATCTGAATTTAATAATTTTTTTTTTAATCTAATCCATTCTTTTGTTTTTGAAATTCCTTTTTTAAAATTATCAATATCAAAATTAATATTATTTTCTCCTTTTTTATTTATTTCTTCTAATCCTTTATAAACATCTTCTGCTTCATTTAAAGTCATTTTTTCATTTGTTTTTGATATTGAAACTAAAGAAGTTGTTTTATATGAATTCATTATTTGAATAAAAATTTTTTTTGGTATACATTTATCTTGTATATTTTCTAATAAATCTATTATTTCTTCTATTGAATTTAAATTATCAATTGTTATATTTAAATTTTTTTCTGAAATAATTTGAATTTCATTTAATTCTTTATATTCATTTGTATTTTTTGCAAATTTTGGAATATTAATTGTTAAATTTGATAAATTTTCATAAAAGACAAAATTATCTTTTAAATAATTATCTAATATTTTAATATTTGAATTTCTACATTCAATATTACAATTTTTATCTAATTTAAATTTATTTTTTTTTAAATAATTATATTTAGTTATAAATTCTTTTGCATCATTTAACCATTTTTGAACAATATTAATTTGATTAATAATAAAATCAAATTCTTTACATTTAACTTTATATTGATTTATTTCTTCACAAAAATTAGAAAATTTTTCATAATCATAATTAGAATTAGATTGAATAACAGATATAATTTCATTATGTAATTTAATAATTTCTTCACATTTTTCTAATAAAAATTCACAATCTTCATTTATATATTCAAAATTTTTTCCTTCATTAAAATAATTTAATAATTCATCATAACTAATAGAATCATTTTCATTATTTTTAATTTTTTTTTCTGATTTTTCTTCTTCTTCTTCACTTTCATTTTTAGAATTTTTATTTGAATTAACTTCATTAAAAATTGGAGTTAATTTTTCAACCCAAGAATTCATAATATTATATTCATCAATAAAAGTTTTTATTTCTGGAATATTACTTAAATTTCTTTGTTCAGAAAATTTAATTAAATTTTTTAAAAATTTTGGTTTAACAACTTTATTTCTTTTATTAATATCTTTAATATTATTATCTTTTAAAAATTCTTCTTTTTTTTCTTTCCATTCAATTAAAGCTAATTTATTTTCAACAACTTCATATAAATCAGTAGTAAATCTTAATGAATCAAGTGTATTTTTAAAATCTTGTAATAATTCTCTAGTTTTATTAATAGAATTATCATTTAAAATTTTTTTAATTTTTTCTTCTTCTTCACATAATAATTTATAAGTTTTTTCTAAAGTTTCAACTTCATTTGAAGTAAAATTAACTTTATGTGCAGTTTCAATCATTTTACCTAAAAAATTAAGTGAACTTCTCTCACATTGATTATTTAAATTTTGAGCTCTAGTTTTAGAATGTTTAGGTAAACAAGAATAAATTCTATGCCATTCTTGTGCAGATTCAAATCTTTTTTTTAATTCAATATATAAATCACCTTCAAATTTAAATGGTAAATTTTTACCTTCATGATATAAAGTTTGTAAATTTTTATATTGTACTGTTTGATTATGTATATCATATATTTTTTTTTCAAATAATTTTGCTCTTTTAATTAATTCACCTGTATTCTCAAAATCTTCAGTTTGTACTTTAAAAGTTTTTGATATTTCATATAATTGATTTATATCATTTAAAGTATTATTTTTATTTGATAAACAACCTTTTATCATTTTTGAAAATGTAAATGCACTTTTCATTTCTCTTTGAACATTAAATGGAATTTCTGCTTTCATTTTTTTACCAATATCAATTAATTTTTCTAATTCTTTTTTTTCAATTGTATTATTTAATCTATTATTAATATAAATTAACCATTCTTCTTTTTCTTTTTCATTTGCTCCAATTAAATCATGTAATGCACTTGATAAAAATAAAAATTTATCTTTTTTACAATTATCTAAACATGACATTCTATCCATTACTGGAAATAATATTTTTTCCATTGCTTCATTTATATTATAATTACATTGTTTTAATAAATCTAAAGCTTTTCCTTCTGGACTATGTACTCCTTTTAAATACATATTTTCAAGATTTGTTTGATTTTTATAATATTGTATAAATTTTAAATAATAATCTAAATCTTCTTTTGAAATTTTTGAAAAATCATATTTTTTATTTAATTTTATTTTTAAATCTTTTTTTTTTTCTTTTATTTCTTCAAAATTAACTTGACAATTTTTTTTATCAATTTTTACTGGTTTATATATAAATATTAAATTATCTGAATTTTTCGAATCTTTAAAATATTCATCCCATTTTCTTAATAAAGGATAATTATTTTTTCCATTATTTATTAATTTTTCTTGTTCTTTTCTACGTGTCGTTGGACCAATTATTTCATTGTTATTTTGATTATTTTGATTTATTTCATCATTTTTTTTTATATTTACTTCAAAAAATTTTTTTGAATCTGATTTAATTTCATTTGAATTATTATCTTTTTCTATATTTTCATTATTTTTCATTTCTATATCATTTTCTTCATTATTTTTGTCTAAAACATTCAAATTTTTATTTTTTAACTTAATTGATTCATTATTTGTTTCTTTTTTTATTTGTTCATTTTCAACTTTGTTATTACTCATTTTTTATATTAAGTTAAATCAAAAAATTTCTTTATATACTTTTGGATAAATTTATAATATTTGAATTATGTTTTTATTTTTAGATAATTTCACTTATGAATATTTTAGTTTTAGATATGGATTTTAATTAAATTTTTTACTTTTTAACATGAAGATTTTTTGTAATAATAGAATTTTTTTATTTTTCATTTGGGTTTTTTAACTTAAAATTTTAGTTTGATAAACGAAAATTTTAGATGTTTAGTTTTTATATTTTTAATGCTAAAATAGTGAATATTAAAAATATTTAAAGAAAAATATTTAAAAAGTATAAATTTTAGTTTGGGTAAAATAAGTAAATCTCTTACTAATTTATTTTATTTCATTTAGTTGCTTAGAAAATAATAATAAATTAATATTTAACAAGGCTGATAATTTTATTAATTTTTATAATTATTAAAATAATTTAAATATTTTTTTCTTTAAATAAATATTAAAAATAAATGATTTAAAAGATTTTAAGCTCTTTTTTATGATTAATTATTAATTAATTAAAAAAAACAATTTTAATCTTTATAAATGATTAAAATAAAAGATTATTTGAATTTAAAATACCTGATTTCCATTTTTTATAAAATTTAATTTATTTTATTATATATTTAAGATAAATAAATTGTATGAGAATTTTAAATAAAAAAAATTTATTTAATATAACAATCTTTTAATTGTATTTTTTTTATTCCTTTATTGAAGCTTTTTTTAGTTTTGTTTTTTTTACTTTTATTTTCAAAATAATTTAAAATATTTTATAGTTAAAGTCAAAGATATTTTAAAACTTTTTGAAGTTTATATCATATAATATTTTTTTAATAATTGTTTTGTTTTGAATAATAATATTGTATCAAAAACTATTTCAACAATTTTTTCCTTATTTATATATTTTATCAATTACATCATATTTTTTTCCTTCATTATTATTATTATCTTTTTGGAATTCTTTGTTTGATTATTGTTTCATTTATTATTTATTATTTTTCATTTATTTATTTTTTGGTCATTATTTGATATTGTCTTTTAACTTCATTTTTGAAATATTTTATCAATTTAATGCTCAAAACATTCATTTTTATTTTTCTTTTCAAAATACCAATTTCTTAAAATTTAAAAAGTTCAAAAAGTCAACAATTAAAAAAAAAAATTTCAATTTTAATCTCATTAATTAACTTTCGACAAATTTTTAAAAAAAAAAAAAACAAAATAAAATTTATTAAAAGAATAAAAAAAAAAATAGATTATCTCAAAGAACCCTAAAAAAAATAGTGTTGTCTCCAAAAAAAAAAAATAAAAATGGAAAACACTGAAAAAAACGATTTAAACCAAATTACACCAACAATACTCCCCTCAAAACAACCTTGGTATAAAAATAAGAGAAAAATTTTGTTTGCTATTATAGGTGGAGTTGCTTTTCTCACAATTATAATCGTAACAATTGTAGTTGGAACACAAAAAAATAAAGGAATAATGAATAATATTGAGTGTGATCCAACAAAACAAAATTGTGAACAACCAATTCCTCCTTGTGATGATTCTATATGTGATTGTGTTCCTTCACCTCTATTTATTACTTATAAAGAAAGTGAAATTCTTGTTTATGAAGATTCTACTATAAAAACTTCTACTATTGTTTATAATGAAGAAACTTCATCTGGTAGAAGATTAAATGAAAAAAGTGTTAAAACTACTTCAACTGGAAAATATTTATTAAATGTTTATAAAGTTGATGATTCAAGTGTTAATGTTGTTTATTATGCTTATGCTGTTCTTTTAAATTTAGAAAATAATAAAAGTGGAAAAAATACTAAAGTTGGAGGTTCTGATGTTAGAAATTCTAATGGAGATTTTCCTTTTATTAAATTTAATTTTGATTCAAATGGAGAAATTAAGGAATTAAAAGTTCCTGAAAATTATGATAAGACTTTAACTGCTTATATTTATGAATTTATTGAAAAAGTTGTTCCTCAAGTTAGTAAAAAACTTTATGGTGAAGATAAAAACAGACAATATGAAATAGATGGTGAAAATACTAATTTATTAAAAAAAGATTTAAAAGAAATTGAAGGATTTGAAGGAAGTAAACAAGAAAGAAATATTAAAGCAACTGTTAAAGATGGAAAAGTAAAAAAAGTTACAACAAATACTAAAAATGAATTTAATCAAAAAAAAGAATATAAAATGAGTACAGCTGATAATAATTTTACTGCTGAACTTACTGGACCAAATAAATATGTATCAAGAGAATCTCCTATTAAAAGTTATAATGAATATTTAGAATCAACTTTAAATTTAGAATCATCTAAAGTTGATCAAACTTTAACAAAAAAAATTGATGATTATGTTAATTCAAAAAAAAAAGATTTAATAGATTATGAAAAAGAAAAAAGAAGACAAGAATATAATTCAAAATTATTAAGTAAAAATCAATTAAGAAATTTAGATGTTATTACAACTGAACCTCAGAGAGTACCTTTTACTTTTAATTATCCATTATTTAATATTGATTTCTTAGGAGCTGAAATTGGTCTTATTGCAGAAGTTGCATTTAAACCAATAATAGGTCAATTTGAAGTTCAAATTTATTATAATAAAAATGGTAAACTTGAAAGTATTGGAGGAAAAAGAATTTATACTAATTTTAATGAAATTATTAATGCAGTTGATGAAGTTATTGATAAATTAAGAATTCTTATAGAAGGAAATATTATATTAGAAATAAAAGGTATATATGATGAATATGTTGGTCATATTAATACAAATTTAGAATTATTATTTGATAAAATTAAAAGTGTTCCAGATTTTTCTGATGTTTTTCAACAACCTTTAGAAGAATTATTTTTAGTTATTAGAAATGCAAGTGCAATTGGTTATCATAAAATTATTAATAACTTAACAAATACTATTAATCAATTTAATCAAATTCAAAATGAAATTGATGCAAAAACTGAACCTAATTTAAAAAAGCTTTTTGATGAAACTAATAATATAGAAAACTTTTTATTAACTCATGTGAGGGATGCAATTGATATTTATGATGCTGCAAAAGTATATTATCCTGGTATTGTTAATGCTATTAATACTAGACTTGAAATATTAAAACTAAACAAAACAGAAAATACATTTAATTTTGATATCACAACATTTTATGATATTAAAGATATTTATAAAAAAGTATTAAATATTTTATCAAATTTAAATCAAAGAATTCTTGATGCAATTTCAGTTGAAAGAATTAATTTTGTTAATCAAGTAAATGAACAATTTGATTTAATTTTAAATGAACCTTTAAAAAATGTAGAAATAATATCATATAATGCAAGAAATAATGTATCTATTATTGATGCATTCAATATTTTTTATGGTAACGCTCAAGGAGAACAAAATAGACAATCATTAATTAATAATATTAATTCATTAAGAGTAAAAATAAATGGTATGCTTACTTCAATTTATAATAATATTCAAGATACATATAATAAAAATTTCTTAAATTCACCAACATATAATAGAATAAAGACAAATTTACAAACATATACTAATGAAATAAAAAGTAATCAAACATCACTTATGGAATTTTTAGGTAATTATATTCATTATGATTTTAATTTTGATTTATATGTTGAAGATGTTAGAGTATTACTTGATGTAAATTATAGAGCATCTAAATCAAGAGAATCAAATTATAATAAAATTTATAATACAATTAATGGAATTGTTGATTCATATTTAACACAATCAAAATTAAATTCAATTAATCAAAATTTAAATTCATATTTAGATAAAATTATAAAAGCAGTTCAAAACTTTAATTATGGATATGCTCTTAGTAATATAACTTTACTTAGTGATGCAATTGAACAAGTTATTAAAGATAATTTAGGTAAAAAAGTTTATGATGCAGTTGTTTCAAGATATACAGATAAAACTATTTTAGATAATATGTTAAAAGATTATTATACAAATGTTTATACAGCTTATTTAGAATTTAATACTACTTTCTTTACTAATCATTTCCTTGCACATGCTAATCAATATGTTTCTAAACCAGAAGAAATGATTACAAAATTTAATAGAATATTAAAAGCTCAAGAAGAAGAAAAAGAATCACAAGTTGATAATATTAATACACTTATTGTTAATAGTATTAATTCTGCTATTGAATCTTCATATTATACAATTTATCAATTAGTTAAAAAATTACAAGAAGAATTTATGACTAAAGCTCCAAAAAATATTTATGGAAGTACAGGAAATTATCAAGCAAAATATGAAGAAGTATTAAGAAAATTAGATGATTTATTAAAACTTTTCCTTAATAATAATGGAGAAATGAATATTACACATAAATATGTAAGAACTGAATTTGATGAATTTTCATTAAATAAAACTATTCATAGTGAAGAATATAAAATATATTTAATGTTATATACAATAAGTGATGAACTTGAAAAAAATTCATTAAGATATATTTGTAATGGAAATACAATAATAACATGTAATAATGAAAGTATATCACAAGTAATTAGTGCATTAGATCAATTTAATTATCAAATGGCAAAATTAAGAGATTCAATAACTCAATTAAAAAATCTTATTCCAATAGTAGAAAATATGATGGATGATACTTTATTAGAATTAGATCCACTAAAATATTTAGAATTATATAAAAAACAATCATATAAAGATTTTCAAATTGTTGCAGAATTTAGAGTTTATTTAGATGCTATTAGAGAACAAACTGATAAACAAATGAAAGCTTTTGCAAATCAAATTAAATTAGATATTATTAATGCTTATGAAACTAATATTAATATTAATGGAATTAAAGAAGCAATTCAAAATATTGCATTAAAAGTTTTTGTTAATCCTGAAAATTTAGAGGAAAAACTTAAATTATATGTAAATGCAATATGTGGTCCAATTAATAAAATTATTAATAATTTTACTGAAGAAATTAAATATCAAACTTTTGAAAATCAAACATTAGATTTGAAGGCATATGAAGAAAGTTATATTAAGTTACTTGAGGAACTTAATGAGTATTATGAAAAAGAAGAAAAAAACATTTTACAAAATTTCAATTTAAAAGATATTACTTATATTAATTTAATGGCAGAATTCTATTTAATTATAGATTCTGGTTATGAAAATTTAAAAGAAATTGTTAAATCTGTTGCAAGTTTCGAATTCCAATTTTTAGATCATAAATATACTTTTAATACATTAGTTGAAGAAGCTTTAAATGATAAAAGAGATCAATTACAAGATGAAATTACAGATTTAGTAAATCAATATTATAATGATTATTTAAGTACATTAAAAGGAAATATAAGAGCAAGTATTAGAGAAAGATACAATGAAATACTTATAGCTCTTGAAAATCAATATAATAGTACTTTTACTGAACTACAAAAATATAAAGGAGAAAATAAAATAACAGAAATTTCAGTATATTCTCAAATAAAATCTATTTTCAAAGAATTCTTAGAAAAAGTAAATGAAATTTATGATGATGATGAATTAAAAAATGAATTATTAGATGCTCAAACTAAAGAACTTAATAATAATGGTATTAATATTGAATGTCAATTTGATAATACAATTGCAAAATTAAATAAACATATTCAAGAATTCCTTGAAGCAGCACAAAAAAGATATGAAGATGAA
>JAEEGK010027573.1_pt1 | contig 11460 bp, 9 predicted proteins | sample 8958771 | NCBI WGS metagenome assembly JAEEGK01 (sample SAMN16246547, study PRJNA631951) | gut metagenome | biome: gut microbiome; feature: rumen; material: SC-attached | host: Bos | place: Iran: Karaj | collected 2018-10 | reverse complement strand
TAGAATCCTAGAATCCTAGAATCCTAGAACTATTGGCCACCAATGGCGACGCTTTCTTCATTCAAACTTCATTTTTTTCTTTTTTTTGCATGGTGATTGTTTGATTTTTATTAAAACCTATGCTAATGTTTAAAGATGTACTAGGTTCGTCAAAATTTTTAATTAAAAATTAAGGCATAGGCATGAAGTTCGACAATCATAAGCGGTTGATTTTGGCAGGGCTCTTGGTCTGCATGTCGTTTATCCTCGCGGAAAATGTTCGCGGGCAAGGCATTGACGATGATCTGATGAAAGCTCTCGCACGTCCTGTGACGACCAAAGACGCCACGGAAGAGAAGGCGGAGACGCAGAAAACTAACAAATTTGAGCCGTATCGCGTGGGCGGCGGCCATCTGATCGAGATTGGCCCGTATCGCATCGACAATCTTTGGCAGGGGCAGGAACGGAAAGGCGTTGTCGCAGAAGACTGGCGTTATTTCATGCACGGCATGAAGGATGCTTTTGCGTATCCTCTTGCATGGGATGCGTTTATCGATGAAGCTCAAAGCAAGTATTTGGACAAGACGACGGTGTTGAACACGCCTGTGAAGTCCTCCAACGTTCCGCCGATCGCCCTGAAGGGCGGCGAATCGGTGATTCCCGCCAAGCCGTTGCTGGATTTGCAGACGTTGGCGTTGTTCCGCGGGAAGACGCTGCGTTTCTTCATTTGGATCAAGGGCGAAGGCGTGGGCTTGCGCACATCGCTGTGGGAAGGCTCGCCATGGCTTTGCTTCTATTTGAAGGACAGCCAAGGCACGCTGATCGCGTCATATCCGTCCGTTTTCTGCACGCGCGGCACGTTCCCGTGGTTCTGCTACCAGATCGCTGTCGATGTTCCCTATTCATTGGCGACGGCTGGCGGCGCGATTGAAGCCGCCGAAGCGATTGGAGACGAACCGACCGTTTCATGGGCGGAGATGATCGGCTTCCGGACGGATGTGGACAACGATCTGGAATCCAATGAATTACAATTGCCGGCCGCTGGCGGACTGTATGTCCTGTTGAAGAATCCGGCTTCCGGAACGGCTTGGTTCTCAACGATTTCCTACGAAGTGGTCACGAAACAGAACACGCCGACGAAGGATGGAATGGTCGATCCCGTCACGGGCAGTCTCGCCCCGAATCCGGACTACGATGAACTTCCTATGCATATCTTCTTCGGATTGGCGGACTTGCGCAAATGGAACTTCCTGAAAGGAAATAAGGCTTTCGGCGATTTGACGCGTATCGACGGACTGAAGGCTTATCTGAAGATGGCGGAAGGTGATTGGAGCCACATGCTTCATGCCGTGCCGTATCTTGTTCAGATCTACAATGTTGGAACTCAACAGAACCAGACGCCTGACTTTGAAAAAGGCTGGCTGGAGACGTTGGGCGCGTGGCTGGAATCCATGCGTAGCAAAACCACGGGCCTGTGGAAACTGAACGGCCGCGACAGTTTGGAATTGACGGAAGCAATCGTCGGCAACTGCTATGCTCCCGCTGACATTCCGCGTCCGGGCGATCTCGGTAACGAGACGGGATGGCTGAGCATCGGCGGCAAGGCGGTGACGAACGCCGCCGCGATGGCGGAAGCGGTCCTGTCAGCGCAGGAGCATGATCCGAAAGATGCCGGCGTTTTGGCGGGATGGACGCGTTATGCGTTCCAATCGAGAAGTTTGAAGGAAAGCGATCCCAAGCGGATGGCGTTCGAGCTCTGCAGCTCCAACGCCGCCGTCACGATTCTTGCGCAATGCCTGCCGCAGGTCGATGACGGTTTGAAGAAGCGGATCAATGCTTCCATGAAGGCCGCATGGGAATATGCGATGCGGACGGTGTTCACTAACGACGGCAAGTGGTATCAGAACGATGCCGTCCAGCAGCTGAACGGTCCCGCCTTCGCGTTGGATTTCTTGAACAGCACGCTGTGGTTGGAACCGCGCGTCGTCGCGTCGGTTGCGAAGCCGAAGACGAAAGCGGAATTTACGGGCGACGGCGTCCATGTGACATGGGAAGATCCGGCGGACAACGTCGTCTCCCTCCGCATCTATGCGTTGGACAAAGATTCCGACGCGACGGAACTGCCGACGGATCGTTTGGTCGGAATCATCCAGAAGCCCGCGAGAGGCGTGAAGGGGCTTGATCCTCTGCTGGCGGCGAAACAGATTTGCGAGGCTGGTAAAGAGACGTGGGGCATGACGCCGGAGAAGGCGGGTGCCGACTATCTCGCGAAGATGATGAAGGCTTTGAATCCGAGGCTGAAGGTCGCGAAGAACGGTCTGGACATCCAAGTGTCTCGTCCGGAATCCGTTTCGGACGCGGTGTTCTGGATTGTCGCCGTGCAGCCGTACGGCGAAATGTCCAAACCGATCGAAGTCGCAGAAAAAAATGATTAATGATTAATGATTAATTGAATGAAGGATAACGCGCCATTTTTCAACGAAAAATGGTGGTGTTCTCAAAAAAGTGAAAGAAAAGGAAGAAAAGGCGTTCAAAACGCTTGGGTGTGGCAGGACGGCCGAATGAAAATTTGGCATGTTTCTTGCTTTACAATAATGTAAAATAAGGACGTAATTGCGAACGGATTCACCGAAGCAAGAGGTTATAGAATGCGCAGAGTATCTGGATTTACATTAGTGGAATTGCTGGTCGTCATCGCGATCATGGTCATCATCATGGGCTTTTCGGTGCCGATGTTCTCGAAGATGTCGTTTGGCAACGCGGTTGACGGCGCCTCCCGAATGATTTCGAGCCAGCTGTCGCTGGCCCGCGCGGAAGCCGTCGCGAAACGCCAGTATATCGCCATCGTCATGCCGGGTGAGGACTTCGAACAGCCCGAAGATGGCGAGACGACGGATGAATATCACTTCCGCGCCTTCCGCGCCGCGATCGTGGAGAAAGATGATGATGCAGAGACAAGCTTCAAGTTCAAAGAGTGGTTCCCTGGAACGGAATGGGGCTTCTTGCCGAGAGGTGCCGTCATCGCGGAAGCAGATGAAGATGCGGAGAGTGAAGATAACACATTGGGGGTTGAATGTGTATATGGAGTTGATGGATTTGATAAAAATACAGGGCAGATAACGAAACGATCAGTTAATATTGGAAAAAATGATAATCAAAGTGTTAGTTGGTTAGGAAGTGATAATAAACTTGGTCAAGATAGTGGTTCAACAAAGATCAGCGACAATGGCTCTGCCAAGATGGTCGAAGGAAAGAACAATACGGATGTCCGAGCCGTGGTGTTCAAGCCGAATGGCCGTGTTGCAGGTGGAACAAAGTTTGTGACGATTGTAGAGGGTATTCCAACGGAGCATGGTTCAGACAGCGATCCCGAATATCGCCTGACAAACGGCAATATCCAAAATATGCGGTTGATGCGGGTCGGTCGGTTGACGGGCAAAGTGACGTATGTCGAAACGGAATATGAAGCCGAATAAGCCGTAAGGAAAAAGACGGGATTGCAACCTGGCAGATATTGGAGAACAAGATGAACGTAAGTCGTCGATACAATCTAGTTGAAGTGATTCTGGCGCTAGGCGTTGTGGCCATCGGCGTCGTGAGCATCATGGCGCTGTTCCCGATTGGCGCGAACGCCTCGCGTGATGCGTCCATGGAGACGTATGCTGCGAATGTGGCGGATGAAATGTTACAGTACATCAAATACCAATTGAAAAATACTGATGGAAAGACTCTAGCTGAGATAGAAAATACATGGGATGATTTGCTTAGTGGGTCATCACCTGTAATTTCTGATAAGGGGCCAGATCACGCTGATATAAAACAAATTTTGAAAGATATTGATGTGACAAAACTTGATGATACTAATGTCTGGAAGGATCCTAGTTCGACATGGGGAGTCTTTGCTAATACCAATACGATATATCAATATAATGATAAACCAATTTTTCAATTGTTGAGTCGTAAGGATTATTCAAGTGATCTTGGAAATGATGACGACGCAACTATTGATTTTCGGGCGATTGCGTATATTTGGAAAGAGCAGATTACTCTAGATAAGACGTTGAGTAGTACAGATGAAACCAAGGGAGAGGTGGAATACAAAAAGGGCGCTAGAATCATCATTCGTGTGATGTGGCCTGCAGAAATACCGTACGAAGCCCGCCAGAAGGTGGATTACGTATTGGAAGTCTTTCAACCTATAATTGATTAAATAAGGAGGCGGCTGAATGAAACGGTTGGTCGTCAAACAACATCGGGTGTTCACATTGGTTGAAATCATGGTCACCATGGCCATCTTGGTGGTCATGATGAGCTTTTTGTTCCAGTTTGTCCTTGGAGCACAGAGAATTTGGTCCGGTACGACGAAGAATATGGAAATGTTCGAAGACGCGCAGGTTATATTTGATGTCATGGAAGCGGATTTGAAGAACATGATTTTTGAAATTCCTGAAGACAATCCTGATGGAGGAATACTATTTTATTTGGATAAGGAATCTGGTTCGGATGATAAGAAGGATCGTCTTAAGGATATGTGTTTCATGGCATCATATAGTTCTGGAGTGGAAAAAAAAGATGGGGCAAACGCTGCAATTCAGAGAACAGGTGTTTACCCTATCTATTATCAACTAGTTCCAACTTCAGGAAGTAATGCACCTTTTATACTGTATCGTTATAACTTTGATAGAGTTGTAAAAAAAGGTGCAACAGACTATACTCCTTTTTTTGCGTATGGTAGCGAGATTAGTAATGAGGCTAGTGATGATTTCGCAGACAATTTGGATGATTTTAGAAAGGCTGTATTTAATGGAAAAGAAAATATTGATGAATTAAGAGAAATTCTTAGTGAAAATATTGAAACACTAAAAGTAGAAGTATTTCCTTATAGTCATACAGAAAAACTCTTAAAAAAGAAACCTATTTCATTTAGAATAACTTTAAAACTTCGTCAAAAGAATAGTCAGACCCCAGAAATTCGAACATTTTCTAAAATAGTGTTCGTAGATTGAGATGAGTAAACTCAAACATGACAGATGAAGTAAATAAAAAGCGCTATACGGCGAAGACAATAATCAACGAGGAACGCATGATGAACAGACTGGCAAGAAAAAAGGACGATAAAAATGAACGCGGGTCGGCGTTGGTGCTGACGCTTGGCATTCTGTCTCTCGTGCTGATCATGGGCATGAGTTTTGCGTTTTCTTCACGGACGAGCCGTCAGGTCGCGAAAGTGAATGCAGATCAGGTGAAGGCGAATCTGCATAGCGAATCAGGTTTGGATTATGCATTAAGTATTTTAAAAGATCGTTTTATTGATGATGATGGTATCCAAAAATTATATCCTCCATCATATAAATTAGATGATAGTGTTCAAGCAACTGATTATGAGAAACGGTTTGATTTTAGACAAAATGATTTGGTATTTAAATCAGAGATAGCGAGTCATAAATATTGGGGACATCAGCACATATGGAGTTATATTCCTTATGATGGAAAGGCAGATAATAGCAATGATGAAGAAGTTACCTCTGATGATGATAAAGATGATTCTGGCCGTTTTAATATAAACAGAGAAAAACATTCATTCTATTATACTTTGATGAATGAAGTCCCACAATTGCGTTTACAAGTATTGCAAAATGTTTCACGTGATGATACAGATAATGATTGGCCTTCTGAATTGAATCAATTATCACTAAAGGTTGTTACTGGAACGGATTATACTGAGGTAGAAGAGTATTTGAAAAAAGTCGGATTCCATACAATTAAAAGTGGAGATGAAATTGTAGGTCGAGTAGGATTTATTGTCTTGGAAGAAGGTCATAAATTTGATGTTAATCAATTATTGAGCTTAAAGGGCGATTCCTCTGATGGTGACGTTCCGTTTGTCTTGAATTCTGATCAAGAACGGTGCGCCAATCGTTTGTTGGACAAATGGGAGGATGAAACTCCTGATAAACAATATCGCAATTATTATTATAATATAGCTGGGGATTATAAGCCGAAAAAATTACAAAATGGAGAAGACGGTGATACTATTCGTTTAGGGTTACATATACAAGAATTGGATGCAGGACTTTCTGCATATTATAAAAATTTACCGGTTGGCACGGCAATCGGTAATGCCGAAGCACGTGTCCGTTGGATGTCTTATGATCATTTATGGAAAGGCTTATATAATACATCAGCAGAATTGGATAACAAATTGTATAATATTTATTCGGGTAGTCCGTTCAAAGATGATTGTATGCGTTATACCTTCTTCAGTATTGAAGAACCAGAAGCATGGCTTTATCGAGATGATACTAAAGATATAGAAGTTGCACGTTTTGATGTGACGGGCTATGAATGGCGGGATAGTAATAATAATTACTATGAAAAGGCTTCAGACGAATACAAGCCTGCTACTGTGATTACTTTAACTGGAGGCGGAAAAGAAAAAGCAAACGGATGGGAGGAACTATCAACTGATGTAGATAAGGAAGATCGTATTAAGGATTTGGCTTTTGTATCAGATAATGAAGGAAATCGTCTGGATATGACAGCAGATAATCTACCTGAATTCAAAGACAAGGATCATTATGAACCAGCTGAAAGCATACCTGCTTTGGGGGGAATGAAAGATAAAGATGAGAAATCTGTGTCTTTGCAGGTTGCAGCAAATATGGTGGATTATTGCGATAGTGATTATTATGCGAGTTATGTTGTTGATGCTTCTGGTAACCCAGCTGGTACATTTGATAAATCCAAATTGGTAGGAACAGATACTATAACTGAAAATTTTAAAATTTGTTATTGTGGTAATGAAAAAGTGGCCTATTTCAATGAAGTGGCATTGCAATTTTTAATCGAAAGATCATTTGATTTAGATGAACATACTTATACTTATAGAATGAAGATGATGCCACAGGTAGAAATGGCAAATATGTTTGGAGATGATGACAAGGTTCCCGATGGAAAGGGTGGTAAAGAAAATATCAAAATAGGTGAAATTGTTGTGCGTGTAAAAGGTAATTTCAGCATTGCTTGTTCTAATGGTACTGCTGGTCATGGAATGACTATTTCTACACCAAATCACACTGATGATCATCCTACGGCAAATGAACCCACAAATAAAGAATTTGAATTAGTATTCACACGGAAAGCGAATGGTAATTGGAGTGATGGATATTCTCAGATAGAATTTAACGTTGTTGGAGGAAGTGAACTTATTTTTGAATATAAGGAGGCTGGTCAGCTATTGCCAGAAGATCCTGAAAATCCGGGTGTGTCAAGATATCAATCAGCAGAAGTCACATATACGGTTAATGTTACAGATGTGACAATGGTTTCGTGGAATGATGAAACTGATCCGGATGTGTCTGATGCCGAAAATAAAATCTATGATATTGGACAATGGAAAGCTTCTGAAATCGAAGATAATAATAAGCATTTTAAGTTTACATATAAATATGATTCAGAAGAATCAATTTCAAACAGTTATGTTCCAGCATATATATATGCATCTCTAGAAGCTAATGATCCTCGCTGTAATCATCGCTCCATTGGTTGGGCATGGAAGAATGATGGTGCTGCTGATGATAACAAATTTATTTCAATTCCAAATGATAGTCATTCAGAGTTTAGCGATAGTGCTTTCCATACTCTAGGAAATGAAAATACCATTTTCAAACCAGCCAATGCTAATGGGTATTATGGAACGGGCGACGATTTATGTGATAAAGAAGACAATACTGCTAAAATTTATAATCTGTCAACGTCATTTATTCGTAATGCTCCATTTGAGAGTTTGTGGGAATTGGGTGCCATTCATCGTGGTGAACCTTTCAGAACAATTAATTTGAGCGTTTTCTCCGATGAATGTTATGATAATGGTTTTTCTGGTAAGTACGAACATGGTGACGCTCATATTTTGGATCAGGTGAAAATTGGTCCTGCGCATTACAGCCGTGGTAAGTTCAATGTGAACAGCCGTAGCTCTGCATCTTTTGCTATCTTATATGATGATGAGTTGTTTTCTAAGAAGGATGAATATGATAAGCTAGATAATTCAACTAGTAATCCAATTGAAATGCCAGATTGGATTTTTATTGATGAACATGGTAAACTGCTTGAACCTCACATCAGCCGTGGACAAATTGTAACATTAATTGATAATATAGATGATTATGAAAATGACCGCGAAAAAGAATCTTTCATTGGTAGAACTGCAAATTTGTTGACAACCCGCAATGAAGCTTACACCGTTGTTGTTGTTTCTCAAGCATTGCAGGAACGAAAAGACTTAGAGGATAATTTAAGAGCAGTTCTCGGATTGGCATCAGGTGCTGATTTGTCTGTTGCGAATAAAAAGGATGAAAATGTAAAGAAAATACTTGCAACAAGCACGATAAATCCGACGTGGTATGATGTCTATGAAAGCAGTAGTAACCATAAAGAACATTTGTGTGAAGTCCTTGGAACGAACGTCATTATGGCGCATGTCGTGCGCGATGCCTGGACAGGTAAGATGACGGTTGTAAGAAAAGAATATCTTAATGGCAGTAATTAATTGTAATTATTGTGAAAGAGGGAAAAATGAAATTACTTACACGTTTTTTATTAATATTGTTTTTTGTATTAACTTGTCCTGTTTTTCTTTTCTCTCAGGAAAATAAGGAACAAGAAAAAAAAGAATCACCTAAAGAAGAAAAATCTACACCTAAATCAAAAGCTGAAGCTCAGAAGTATTCAATTGTAGAATTTTCTGATTATAGTAATTTATCTCAAGCTCAAAAAAAGCATTTAGCACTTTATCATCAACAATATGAATTACAAAAGTCAGGAAAGTATAATCCTAAAAAATGCTTTGCTCCTATATATACACCTATGTTTGAGTTTTCTAGGCAACTAAAGCCTATGGCAATGGATGCAGCAGATAAATCTCAGAAATTATTTGAAAAATTAATGAATGAAAAGAAAACACAAATGGCTAAGCGCATTCAAATGCATTACAATGCCTATGTTATTATAGCCAAACAATGTGAAAAAGTGGAGAAAGCGTTTAATGATAAAAAAGCTGGTGATTTAGAAGAAGCATTAGCAATAATGCAGAGACAAATGATAGCTTTGAAACAAGATGGTCAAAAAGTACCAATCCGTGAATGGCTTAATCAAAAAGAAGCAAACATAATTATGTCAAAGATGTTTCAACAGAAGAAAGCTACGCAGGGCATGCCGCAGGGCGGCGTAAAAACGCAGGGTGGCGTCAAAACGCAGCCGAATGTGAGACCGCAAACAAATGGTAATAAATAAAATATATATGGTTAAGAGCATGAAAAGACATTCATTCACATTGCTTGAGTTGTTGGTGTCGATCGGCATCATTTTGGTCTTGGCGGCGATTTCGTTCGGCGGGTTGAACTATGCATCCAAACGTGCGCAGGAGGCGAAAACGCTTGCGACGATGGAAGAGTTCATCAACGCATTGGAGTCGTTTAAGCAGGATTATGGCTTCTATCCGATCATCGACAATGCCAAAGCGGTGAAAGTTGATTTGTCTGCCGATGGCTGGCAGTTGTTCATGAACGAAAAAAGCGGTACAAAGAACAAAAAGAACCGTGCTTATATGGAAGGCGAACTTGGTCCGCTGGTTGATGCATACGGTCAGCAGTTCTGGTATCAATATCCAGGCAAGAAGAATACGGCGAAATACGATTTGTGGTCAATGGGGCCAGACAAGCAGCATGGCGACAAAAAAGGCAATAGTGATAGTGCCAGTGAAGTCGAACATGCAGGAGACAATGAGAGCGACGACATTTGTTCATGGAAACAGCGTTAAATAGGACAAGAAGTCATAACCATAACATTTAAGGAACAAGAAGATGCGTAACAGAAGAAGAAACTTCACGCTGGTTGAGTTGTTGGTCGTGATCGGCATCATCGCCATTTTGGCGGGTATGCTGATGGCGGGAATCATGTACGCCCCCGCAAAGGCGCAGAAGGCGAAGGCGCAGGCGGAGATTACGACGCTGGTTAACGCCATCAAACAGTACGAATCCGCGTATGGTGTGTTGCCAATTCCGAGTAGTGAATCTGGAAATAATATTGTTCTTACTGGCGATGCATATCGGAGAATGATAGCCATATTGCAGGATGCTGTCGAAGAATTAAAGAACACAGATAATGATCCCTGGAAAAATGATGGTTCAAATAGAGACAAAGATATAAAGAAGAATAAAAGACATACTAAATTCTTAGATGTCCAAGGCAATGAACCAGGAGATTATAAAGATCCTTGGGGAAATGATTATAACGTGGTCTTAGATGGGGATTATGATGGTAAAATAACAACTGATAAAGTTGATGGAGTTAATGCATCAAGCAATATCTATCGATTCTCTGTTGTCGCTTGGAGTAAAGGCCATGATAGGAAGTCATCCAGTAGTTCAAAATCAGATAAGTCGAACGAAGACAATGTGTATTCGTTCCCGACGACGTGGTCGAGTTCGACAGGACACAATATCAGCAAGTAAGCCAGTCGGCATAAAGGATCAATTCAAATAAATTTTAATCATAGGGAGCAAGGCAATGAAAAAACATTTTACATTGGTTGAATTGCTGGTGGTGGTCGCGATTATCGCGATTTTGTCCGCTATGCTGATGCCGGCTATTAGCAAAGCCATCGATGTGGCGCAGGCCACAAACTGCACGAACAACATGAAGCAGATTGGCTCTGCAAACATGATGTTCATTACGGAAAACGACCAAAAAGTTGCAGGGGCATATTATTATCGCAGTGATGATCTTACAAAATACAGGTTTTATGCTTTAGATGCTTTGTACAAGTATTTAAATGATGTAAGAGTTTTTGAATGTCCAGTGAGTACAAATACATTGAAACGTAAAAAAACAGTGTTGGTATGGGAATATGAAGATAGTGACTTAGGATTGGCTGAGGAAGACGGTCAAGCTGTTTGGGTATATTCATATGGTTGTAATTCTGATACGGTAGGATTGATGTATCATGATGTAGAAAAAGGAAAATTCGTTGATTATAATTCAACTACATTTATAAAAAGGTTATCTGATTATAAAAAGCCTTCGCTTGCAGCGCGCTTTGTTGAATCTAAAGATACTCATATAGAACCTAACGCAGGTGATAGCGAATCAGACCTTAAGGAAAAATCTGCTGCCGTGAACAACAAATTGATAAAAAATAATGTTCACAATGGCGGTTATAATATGTTGTTCATGGATGGCCATGTGGAGTTGTTCCAGTTTTTGTTCAACAAAGATAATTACAAGAGATACTAGACTCCGTAATTTATAGCGGAAGCTTTTCTAATTAACCTGTGAATGTCAAAAAGGCGGAACCATTTTCGAATGGCTCCGCCTTTTTGAATAGGATTCTAGGGGGCTAGGCGGCTAGAATGCTAGAATGCTAGAAGCCTAGAAGGCTAGAAGGCTAGAATACTAGAATGCTAGAAGCCTAGAATGCTAGAA
>JAEEGK010027572.1_pt1 | contig 11460 bp, 15 predicted proteins | sample 8958771 | NCBI WGS metagenome assembly JAEEGK01 (sample SAMN16246547, study PRJNA631951) | gut metagenome | biome: gut microbiome; feature: rumen; material: SC-attached | host: Bos | place: Iran: Karaj | collected 2018-10 | reverse complement strand
GCCGCGGATATCCGCCTGCACATCGGAATACTCAAAGGCGAGGGTGGTGTTGATCAGCCGGCAGTTCTTCATTACCAGGTTATCCACGTAGCACATGCCCTGCAGGCTTTCGATGGTGCAGTCCTCCAGGGTCAGGTTCTTTCCGTTCCAGCCCAGATATTCACCTGTGATGAATGAGTTGCGGACCACGACGTTCTCCGTGTTCCAGAAGGCGTCCTTGCTGGCCAGGTGGGAATTGGTGATTTCCATATTCACGACGCCGTCGAAGCTGTAGTCGCCGATCAGATCCAGGCCGTTCACCTTCACGTCGCGGCAGTTCATGGCGAAGTACGGGCCGCGGGCCTTGACGTTTTCCAGGGTGACCCCGGTACAGCTCCACAGGGTTTCCAGCGCGTTGGAGAACATGACGTTTGAAAGTTTTACATCATGGCAGCGGCGGAAGTTCTTGGGCCCTTCGATAATGGAGTTGCTGACGGAAATCTGATCGGTGTACCAGATGCCGGCGCGGGCCATTTCAAAGAAGGTGACCTGGTCGAGGGTGATGTTCTTTCCGTACCAGAAGGGGTACTTGTAGCGGAACAGGCTTTCGGTTGCCGTAATATTCCGGCATTCCTTGCAGGGTGACTCACCGCTCTCGAACACACAGCCGTTGATGTTCACGTCCTTCGCGCCGAAGAGCGCCCGCTCCTCAGTGAATTTCATATCCTTGTATTCCATGGAAATCGCCTCCGTACGGTCTGCCGGCCGTTGTCACTCGTTTATAATATTTCCCGGGATCCGGGAATAAAATCATTATAAGACTTAGAGTGAACTTCAAGTCAAGCGTTCCCACCCTGCCGGGCCAGATAATCTTCCCGCGTCAGCAGGCAGGATTCGATATCCTTCACCTGGCCGTCCCAGGGACGGGTCAGCGGATAGGTCCGGTCATAACGGAAACCGAAGGAAGCGGCCAGCCGTCTGGAAGGGATATTGTCCGTGTCGTACCCGTAGCGGAAATCCTCAGCCCCCAGCTTCCGGAAGGCAAGGTCCAGCAGCAGCGTAACGATTTCCTTCCCGTAGCCCCGGCCGTGGTATTTGGTGCCGATGCAGATTCCGCATTCATCAAAATGCCCCGGGTCAGATTCCGCAATCGCGCACATGCCGATGGCCTCATCGGTTTCCTTCAGGGCGATAAACCAGGCAAAGTGCTCCTTCTGGAACGCAATGCTCCTCCGGCACCGGTCGACGGCTTCCTCTTCCGTCCGGGTGGGCGGGAAAAGCATCCACCTATAGACGGCCTCATCGCCCCAAACATTCTCCAGCATGGACCGGTAATCGGTTTCCTTGGCTTTCCGCAGGATAATATGCTCCCCGCAGAGCGTACTGTACATCTCTTCCCTGTTCATCTTTCAGCATCTCCTTATGCGCTGTCAGTTTACACGGCTTTTGCCGGCCCGGTCAATACCCGTTCCGGCCATGCCGGGATCAATGCCGGTTCCGGTCCGGGACAGGACCTGTGTGCCGGAAGCATTTCCGTGTCACACAGGCCTTCCCGTTCCAGCAGGTCCACCACCCTTTCCAGGTCCTTTTCCCGGACCAGGACACCCCATCGTTTGTCTTCCGCCGGTTTATGGAATATGCTTGTGAAGAATACGTCCGAGAAGGGCATTTTATGGGGGATATGTTCACATTTCAGGATTTCACGGACCCGGAAAACATCCTCCGTTTTCCATTCCGGGCCGATCTTTTTCCAATGACTCATTCTGATCTCCTCTTTTCTTTCCGGCCCGCGGCATCGCGGGCGCTTTTCTCTTTTTTGGGTAAACGAAGCCCGCCGGCTTCATGTTCGGCCGGGGATCCTGCCTGCTGCCACGGCAGGATCCGCCTGTCCCCGAAGGGTACAAAAATACCGCCCGTCCATTTCCGGACGGGCGGCCGATCTGACTGAACAAAGCCGGCGGGATTACGCCGCGGAGCTCTTCAGCCAAATGGACACGGGTCCGGCAGTGATGGACTTATCGGTAGTCAGTACCTGGGTCATACGGGTGCGGGATGCGGTAATACCAATGGTCCTCATACGAAGAGCTCCTTTCTGAAAAAGATTGGGACGACTATACAACGAATCAAAACCGGTGTCAAGGGGGAAATTCCCATTTTGGACATCTTTTTTTCGATGCTTACTGAACAGGCTGATTACCCGTTCCGGTTTTCCGGAATCCATGGTATGATGGAAACAGCAAACAGAATGAACCATGGAGAACGCCGCATGATACAGGAAACGATCGCGAAGCTTCTGGATGCCCGGGGCCTGGGGAAGGTGACCTCCGCGCCGGTGTCGGTTTCCGGCGGCCTCATGCACCGGATGTTCCGGGCGGAAACGGCAAAGGGAGTGTATGCCGTCAAATGCCTGAACCCGGAGATTATGAAACGTCCCGGCGTGATGGAAAACTACCGGCGCGCGGAGAAGCTGGAGCTGGTCCTGGAGAACGCCGGGATTCCCGTTGCGCCGGCGCTGGTGCTGGACGGGCAGAAAATGCAGGAGATGGACGGGGAATACTTCTATGTTTTCCGCTGGCAGGAGGGCCGGATTACGGACTGGCAGAACATCACGGCGGAACAGTGCCGGGCGGCCGGGAATATCCAGGGCCGGATCCACGCGCTGCAGCCCACGGAGGAGCACGCGGAACCGGCGGTGAGCGATATTGGCTGGCACAGTTATGCGGAGGAAGCAGTCCGGCTGGGCAGCCCGGTGGCGGAACTCCTGCGGGAGAACGAGCAGCTGCTGTACAGTGCGCAGGATGAGCTGAACCGCGCACGGCGGGCGCTGCCGGATATTGTCTGCATCACCGACGAGGATATGGATCCCAAGAATGTGATGTGGCATGACGGGAAGCCCGTGGTGATCGACCTGGAATGCCTGGATTACGGCAATCCTGTATCGCACGCACTGCAACTGTCCCTGCAGTGGGCGGGCATCACCACCTGCAGCCTGGAACCGGCGAAGATGGAAGCGTTCTTTGACGGATACCTGGAGGCGTACGACAACGGCTTCCGGGATTACGCGGGCGTACTGGGACTGGCGTATACGTGGATTGAGTGGCTGGAATACAACATCACCCGGGCACTGGGAAAGTGCCGGGATGAAAGTGAACGGGAAATGGGTATTTCGGAGGTCCGGAATACAATCAGCCGGATCCGGTACATCCGTGAAACGGAAGACCGGATCCGGCAGCAGCTGATTCACCTGTCAGAAAAGAACTGAATATCCCGGATTACCAGGGATAGGGCTCGCCGGTGTGGGTAATAAACACCGGGCCGTCCTTGTCGTGCCGCTTGGTTTCGAACAGTTTGCGCAGGGTTTCCGCGTGCTCATACGGATCCAGCGGCGCCTCGGTATTGCCCGGGTTGGTGCGGATCCAGCCGGGATGGATGCAGATGATGTTCAGGTTCGGATCATCTTTGATGTAATTGCGGACGGTCATGGTCAGCATGTTCAGCGCGGCCTTTTCCGTACCGTAATCCAGGTAGAAGGTCCGGTAGCATTTGCCGATGGAACCGGCTTCGGAGGAGATGTTTACCACCAGGGCGCCGATGGGGCTCTTCTTCAGCAGCGGCATGAAAGCCTTGACGACCCGGATCGGGCCGACTGCGCCGACATTCACGGCGGGGGCAATCAGGTCCAGGTTGAAGTCCGGCAGCTCCTTCATCGTATCCGCCGAGGCCGTGGTGGCGTTGTTGATGATCAGGTCCAGGTGGGATGTGAGGCCTTCCGCTTCCTTTGCCGCGGCGTTCACGGACTCCGTGGAGGAGATATCCATGGTGAGGATATGCAGGCGGTCGGGATATTCCTGCTTCAGCGCCTCCAGCGCCTCCGAAGGGCGGCGGATGGAAGCGAACACGCAGTCACCGTTTTCCAGGTAGCGTTTCACCAGGTTGAAGCCCAGGGCATAGGGCCGGCCGGTACCGGTAATCAGGACAGTCTGCGGCATATTCAATTCCCCCTCTCTTTTGTCCATCATAAATCTTCAAGCTCACTCTAAGTCAACAGCAAACCGGGGAATGGTTCCTTTTTCCGGAAAACGAAAAATAACCATACATTTTCGCTGATTTGCGATATAATGATATTGACTTTTCTATCACAGCAAGCGAGGTTATGATCATGCTCGACAGTAAAGGCTTTGATCTCTGGGCGGACGGCTATGACAAGGCGGTCGGCCTGTCCGATGAGGAAAACACATATCCCTTTGCAGGCTACAGGGAAGTTCTCGGGCAGATTTACCGGATGATTATGGAAAAGCCCGGTGCGGCAGTCCTGGATATCGGGTTCGGTACAGCCGCGCTCACTTCTAAGCTGTACGAAAACGGATGCATCATCTACGGCCAGGATTTTTCCTCCAGGATGATTGAGCTGGCATCTGCCCGAATGCCGGAAGCTCATCTTTTCCAGGGGGATATTGTGAACGGTCTGGCTGTTCCGCTGCTTCTCCAGCGGTATGACTTTATTGTGGCGACATACAGTCTGCATCACCTGACAGACGAGCAGAAAAGGGTCTTTATCCGTCTTGCGCTGGACCAGCTGGAGGATAACGGCCGGATCCTGATCGGCGACGTGGCCTTCGGAACGCGGGAAGAGCTGGAAAAGTGCAGGCAGGAAGCCGGGGAAGAATGGGATGATGAGGAAATCTATTTCGTCGCCGATGAAATGAAGGAGATATTCCCGGAGCTTGAATTCACGAAGATTTCATACTGTGCCGGGATCCTGAGCCTGAATAAACAATAAAAGACGGGGAAACGGATCCGTGTCCGTACGGATCCGTTTTTTGTTGCAAAAATAAACAGTTGACAAATGCAACTAAAATGAGTATCCTGTCCGCATAAGGAGGACGGGTGTATGGATCGTGTGAAGCTTTTCCGGGAATATACAAGGGAGCTGGAATTCCACCTGGCGGCGCTGAACCAGTCGGACTGCTGCCGGTGCGGCATCAATGAATCCCAGTGCTTCCTGATTGTGGAGATCGGCCGGAAGCCCGGGATCAGCAACAGGGAGCTTGCGGAAATCGTCGGCCTGGATAAAAGCGGCATCAGCCGGAGCGTGGAGGAGCTGGTCCGGAAGGGGTATGTGAACCGGGAACCGTCCACGGAGGACCGCCGCTGTGTCGTGCTGTCCCTCACGGAGAGCGGGCAGGCCCGTTTTGACCGGATCGAAAACGATATGTATCTGAAATTCAAAGGGGTCCTGTCGCAGATGGCGCCGGAGAATCAGCAGCAGGTGCTGGAGGCCCTGGAAATCTACAACGAGGCATGCAGGAAGGCGGAACAGGCATAAGATGACAAGAAAAGAAAAAGCCCTGGACTATTTCAGCCGGGGTTTCCACTGCTCCCAGGCAGTCCTGGCTTCCTGCGCGGATTTATGTTCCCTGACCGAAGAACAGGCCCTGAAGCTGGGTGCATGCTTCGGAAGCGGGATGCGGAAGGGCGAGGTGTGCGGGGCGTGTTCCGGGGCGCTGATGGTCCTGGGTTCCCTGTACGGCCAGCACGATATTTCCGATAAAGAAAGCCGGCAGGCCGCCAATGAGGTGAATGACGCGATGATGCGGGGCTTTGCGGAAGCCTGCGGCTCCTATGTGTGCAATGATATCCTCGGCTGCGATGTCTCCACGCCCGAGGGGGTGGCATATGCCCGGGGAAACAATCTTTTTAAGGAACGCTGCCCGAAGATGGTGGCAGCGGCAATGGACGTGCTGGAAAAGATCCTGGCGGAAAGGCAGTGACCTGCCCGCCGGAGGACTTCCCCCGGCTTTACGGCCGGTAGGTCCAGCCGTGCTCTCCGTGGTAGATCATCAGGCGGGTCATTCCGCCGTCGATGCAGATATTTTCCCCGGTGATAAAGCCGGCTTTCCCGGAACAGAGGAACAGCGCCATTTCAGCGATATCCTCCGGCCTGCCGACCCGGCCGGCCGGCTGCTGCAGAGCGTCCGCGCCGGTAATATCGCTGCCGGTGGTATCGATCCATCCGGGGGAAATGCTGTTGACCCGCACCTTTCCGGCCAGGCTGGCGGCCATCGCGTGCGTCAGCGCCGCGATTCCGCCCTTTGCGGCGGTATAGCTTTCCGTCTGCGGCTGGCTCATCCGGTCCCGGGAGGAGGCAATGTTGATCACCGACGCCCCGGGCGCAAAGTATGGCAGGAACAGCTTCGTGAGGTAAAAAGGCGCGGTTACGCCGACCGCAAGGGCCCGGGAAAAGTCCTCCCAGGAGCAGTCATCGATTCCCTTCATCAGGGGCAGCGCATTGTTGACCAGGCAGTCCACATGCCCGCTCTGCCGGATCACACCCTCCCCGAAGCGCTCCAGCGCCGCCGGATCGCCGACATCCCCGACAAACCAGCTGCCGGGCCTGATATCGATCATATGAACCGCGGCGCCTTCCCGCGTGAAAGCGTCCGCGATGGCTTTTCCGATTCCGTGCGCGCCGCCGGTGACAACGGCAACCTTGTTTTCAAACAGTCCCATACCGTTCCTCCCCCGCGATCTGCTGCGCGGTCTTTTTTATTCGTCCTCTTCTCCCTGCCGGCGCTCCGCGCTGTTGAGCCAGCTGCTGTACCGCCACTGGGCTTCCCGGCTTTCCGCCTTTTCCCGCCAGGCTTCGGTGTCCGCGCAGATCGCGAGCATCTCATCCACGATCATTTCCACGCTTCCGGGCTTTGCCTGGTACAGGTACGAAGCCATGCGGTCAATGGCCTTGGGGCTTTTCAGCTGCTGCGCCAGCAGGCCGGCGAATTCCTCCGGATACCCCAGGGATATCACCGCGGAGGCCAGCCGGTCCCGGGCCCGGGCCCAAATCCGCTGATTCTCTGTCATGATCTGTCCTCCCCGGTACGGTTCAGTAACCACGCGAACGCTTTGGCGGTCCGGATATCCGCGTCCCGGAAATGGTTTCCGGGATTCCATTCCAGGGCGCACGGGATTCCCTGAGCTTTCAGGATTCCTTCGGCTTCCCGGATCCGGCTGCCGACGGCCGCCATCACCGGGTTTTTCGCTTTTTCCTCCCGGTCGCCCAGGCTCAGGTAAACAGCTTTGCTTTGGATCCGGTTCGCCTGCATGTATTCCGTAAAGCCCGGGAACCAGACGGACGGCGATGCGGCGGCTACCCCGGTGAACCGGTCGGTCCGGTAGGCTGCCCACAGGGCGAACAGGCCGGCCAGGGAATATCCGCCGATATAACAGGCCTTGCCCTCGGGGCACAGCGGCAGGATTCCAGCCAGGAAATCCGCGGCGCCGTCCCCGAAGCCTTCTTTTCCGAATACGGCCGGGGCGGTCCAGGGGGAAAGGTCCCGGTTCCAGTCCGGCACCCGGACGGCGATCATCCGGAAGTCCGCGTCCGTCAGTTCCCGGATGGTTTTCACTTCGTTTTCAATGCCCTCCAGGTCATGGCTGTCCACCGGCTGGATCAGGATATTCGGTGCGGATTCACTGCCAAAAAGATACGTTTCCATGGATGCTTCCTTTCCGTCGGAATCAGATAAAGTGTCAGTCTTTGCAAGGTTTGCCTGCCATGGATTATACCCAAAGCCCGGAGGCAGAAGAAGCGCTCCGGAACGGAGTTCAGGGTTCGGGCCGGGCGGGGGGATCCGTTTTCCGGATTTCGCTGGCCATGGCGGAGCCGATGATCATCACGGCGCCGAGGATGTTCAGGGGGCTCAGCGGTTCCCGCAGCAGGAACGCGGAAAACAGCAGCGCGGAAACAGGATCAATATAGCTGAGGATGGCGACGGTCTGCACGCGCAGTCCGTCCATGCTCCCGAAGTACAGGGTATAGGCGGTTCCCGTGTGGATGATGCCCACCACCAGGACCAGGGCGGCCGCGGAGAGGGTGAGGCCTTCCGTGCGGAAGCCGCCGGTCAGGAGCAGGTACGGCACCATGGCCAGCCCGGCGGAAAGCAGCTGGACGGACGTTTTCCGGTACGCGTCAATCCCCGGGATTTTCTTGTTCAGGATGACAATAAAGGCGTACAGCACCGCGGCACCCAGTCCCAGCAGGATTCCCGGGATGCTGACTTCGTTTTCCCCGCTGCCGCCGGCCACACCGGAAACCAGCACCATGCCGGCAATCGCAACGGCGGCGCAGACGGCTTTCTTTGCGGTTATCCGTTCCCGGAAGATCATGGGGGACAGCAGGATCACAATGGTCGGCGCCATATAGTAGCAGAGTGTGGCGATTGCGACGGTGGTGTGGTTATACGCTTCGAAGAGCAGCATCCAGTTGGCGCCGATCATCGCGCCGGAAACCACCAGGATCAGCAGATCGCGGCGTGAGAGCTTCCCCGTATCCCTTTTTCCCTTCAGCCGGATCAGGAGCAGGATGCACAGGCCGCCGATGATTCCGCGGGCGCAGGCCAGGAAGGCGGAGGGCAGGGGAATAAAACGGCGGAAAACGCCGATGGTGCCGAAAATCAGCATGGAGGAAACCATCATCCATATGGATTTGTGATCGTTTGCTTTCTGCTCCATATCCTTTTCTCCGCTTTCCCCGGCCGGTTTTGTTTTTTGATCTCTCTGAGAGCATCATCTTACCAGAATTCGTCCGGCAAAAAAAGATGCCGCTGCCCGGGGTGCAGCGGAAAAACAGGGCTGGAAATTCCCGGAAGGCCGAAAAGTCCGGTTTTTGTTTCAGTTTTCACCATTTCATGATATGATGATAGCCAATAACCGGCATGAATAAGCGGAGGTTCAGGATGATCAGGACGCTGCAGGACAAAAAAGTTCTCTTTTTTGATATCGGGTATACGCTGGATATGCCCGCTTCCGGGGACTGGATGTTCACCGCCCTTTTCCTGCGGGAAGCGGGGCAAAAGCTGAAGGAGCATACCGGGGAGGAGATCAGCCGTGCCCGGGATGCCGGCCTGCGTTTCCTTACGGAGAACCACCTGGTGACGAGTGTGGATGCGGAGTGCGCACAGTTCCGGCAGTATTATTCCATCATTTCGGATGAACTGGGCCTCGGCCTGTCCGGGGAGCAGCTGGACCGGGCTGCCCGGGACCGCTCTTACAATATGGACAACTATATTCCATACCCCGGAATCCGGGAAGTGCTGGAAACGCTCAGCAAAACACACCGGCTCGGCCTCATCTCCGACACCTGGCCCAGCGTGGACAAACAGCTGGAGCATATCGGTGTGGATCAGTATTTCTCCTTCCACACGTACAGCTGTGAGCTGGGGGTATTCAAGCCGGACCGCAGGATGTACCTGGACGCGCTGGCAAAGGGCGGCGTTCCGGCGGAAGAAACAGTCTTCATCGATGATAGCGTGCGCAACCTGGACGGGGCCGCGGAGCTGGGCATCACGCCGGTCCTGATCGCGGCCAATCCGGCGGCGGATGTGGAAACCCGCCACCTGAAGATCCATGACCTGCGGGAACTGATCCGGGACTGAGAAAAAACGGAAGGAAGTGCGGATATGGGATACCGGTACTGCCTGTTTGACCTGGACGGTACACTGACGGATCCGGGAATCGGCATCACGAATTCCGTGATGTACGCGCTGGAGAAATTCGGGATCCATGTTTCGGACCGGGCGGAACTGTTTTCCTTCATCGGGCCGCCGCTGGGGGAATCCTTCCGCAGGCAGTTCGGGTTTTCCGAAGAGCAGGCGCAGAAGGCGGTTGAGTATTACCGGGAGTATTTCCGGCCGAAGGGCATATTTGAAAACAGTGTTTATGAAGGAATCCCGGAGCTGCTGAAGAAGCTGCGGGAGAACCATATTACAGTCGCCCTGGCAACGTCCAAACCGTATGAGTTTGCGGTCCGGATCCTGGAGCACTTTGAGCTGAAGCAGTACTTCGATTATATCGGCGGCGCCACGATGGACGGCCGCATCAGCAAAAAGGCGGATGTAATTGCCCGGCTCCTGGATGAATTCGGGAATGTGGATAAGGCGGAGGTCCTGATGATTGGCGACCGGGCGCAGGATGTGGAAGGTGCCAGGGCCAACGGCCTGCACAGCGCGGGCGTGCTGTGGGGATACGGATCGGCGGAGGAGCTTCAGGGTGCCGGGGCGGATTACCTGGCCGCGAAACCGGAAGAACTCCTGCGCATTGTGTAACCCCGGATACAGACGAACCGGGGGAGGGAGGAAAGTATGGAGAAATTCTATTTTGAAATCCCGGGCATCAGCCGGAAGGAAGACGCGATTGATTATATCCGGGAGTTCCTGGAATACGGTTCCGAGATCAACGGAGCCGGCGGACTGCACCGCTACCTGGACGACTATGAGGGCTGGCTGGAAAAGCTGAACCTGGATTATACCATGGTTCCCGGCGAGGAGAGGGTACCGGCCCGGACGTATTTCCTGGTGCGGGAAAGCGATTCCCGGATTGTCGGGATGATCAATATCCGCCTGGCGCTCAATGAGCGGCTCAGCCACTACGGCGGACATATCGGATACAGCATCCGGCCGACGGAACGGGGAAAGGGATACAACAACATCAACCTGTACCTGGGCCTGAAGGTCTGCCGGAAATACGGAATTGAGCGAATCTTTATGGACGCCGACCTGGAGAATCCCGCTTCCTGGAAAACGATGGAAGCCTTCGGCGGGGTGCGGATCCGGGAATACTATGACGATGTCAACGCGCACTGCACTGTGGTGGATTACAACATTGACGTCAGCCGGGCGCTGGACAGCCATCCGGAATATGAGGAGCGGATTATCCCGAAGGATTTCGAGTGATCCGTTTCGCAGCGAACGATAACAGATCAGGATGGAAAACGGAAATGGAAAACATATTTGAACAGGTTGAAAAGAATATAGACAACCTTGTGCTGAACAGCGTGGACTGGACGGCATCCGCCACGAAAGAGGAGCTGGATGCGGCCAGGGACGGCCGGCTGGTCCTGCGGTTCTGGGACCGGGAAGTTCCGAGCGAATGGCTGAAGGATATCCGGGGAAAGCGGGTGCTCTGCCTGGCAGGAGCCGGCGGCCTGCAGGCGCCGCTGTTTGCCTGCGCCGGGGCAAAGGTAACGGTGATCGATATTTCCGCCGGAATGCTGGAAAAGGACCAGGAAATCGCGGCCAGGGAGAACCTGCCGATTGAAATCGTGAAGGGGAATATCTGCGACCTGTCCATGTTCGCGGATGAATCCTTTGACCTGATATTCAACCCGCCGTCCCTGATGTATATTCCGGACGTCAGCGTGGTTTTCCGGGAATGCTTCCGGGTGCTGGCCAAAGGCGGGGAGTTCATCCTCATGGCGCCGGCGCCCATCAACTACGTATGTGACTGGGTGGAGGATGAACAGGGCGGTTATTATAAAGCCGTCAATCGGATGCCCTGGTGTTCCAGGGACTTTGACGATTCCGGCTGGATTGAGTACGGGCACACCATGGAGGAATATCTGGGCGGCCTGACCGGCAGCAGGTTTGCGGTTACCGGGTACCTGGAATGCCAGGCGGAGGACATTACCTGCCTCAATTTCCTAGTCCG
>JAEEGK010027567.1_pt1 | contig 11462 bp, 4 predicted proteins | sample 8958771 | NCBI WGS metagenome assembly JAEEGK01 (sample SAMN16246547, study PRJNA631951) | gut metagenome | biome: gut microbiome; feature: rumen; material: SC-attached | host: Bos | place: Iran: Karaj | collected 2018-10 | reverse complement strand
AAATTTTCCTAAAAAAAAAAACATTAAAAAAAAAAAAAAATATAAAAAAAACAACTTATCTTTACTATAAAAAACCCAAAAAAACCAAAAAAAAAATATATAAAAAAAAAAAAAAAAAAATGGCATTAAAAAGAATCCAAAAAGAACTAGTAGACTTTAACAAAGATCCACCAGCAAACTGTAGTGCAGGTCCAGTAAACGACAGTGACATGTTTCACTGGCAAGCGACAATAATGGGTCCAAGTGACTCACCATATCAAGGAGGAGTATTTTTCTTAAATATACACTTTCCAACAGATTATCCTTTCAAACCACCAAAATGTACATTTCAAACAAGAATTTATCATCCAAATATAAATTCAAATGGTTCTATTTGTTTAGATATTTTGAAAGATCAATGGAGTCCTGCTTTGACTATTAGTAAAGTTTTATTAAGTATTTCTTCTTTGTTAACTGATGCTAATCCAGATGATCCTTTAGTACCAGAAATTGCACAAGTTTATAAAAATGATAGACCTAAATATGAAGCTACTGCTAGGGAATGGACTAAGAAATATGCTACTTAATTTTTTTTTTGTGATTTAGGATTTTTTTTTTTTTTTTTGTAGGTTTTTTTATTTTAAAAATTAATTAAGATAAGAATTTTATTTTTATTTTATGTTTTTTTTTTTGTTTTTTAATAAAGTTTTTATTTATTTTTTTTTTTAAGGTTTTTTTGTCTTTTTTTTATTGTGTTTGGTTTTTTACTTTTTTTAGGGATTTTTTATTGTTAATTAGTTTTTTTTTTTTAATTTTTTTTTTTTAAATTTTTATATTTTTTTTATGTTTAAATGCTGTCATATATTTAATTTTTTTGATTAATTAATATTTTTTTGCCATTCAATATTTTCATTTTAAATATTTTTAAGTTAGATATTAATTAAGTGAAAAAATATTTTAAATATTTATAAAATAAATACAAATAATCAATCAAATTAATTTTTATTTCTGATTAAAAAATTTAAAACTTTTCTTTATTTTTAATTTAGAATTATTTTGTTCAAATAAAAGTTTATTTTTAGTATAATTTGCAAGATTATCAGTTAAAACACTATTATGAAAGAGTAAATTTTTCTTTTTTGAATCATTATGATTTCTTGAAAATACTTTTTTAGAAAATAATTTTTTTTCTATTCTATCAGTTAAAAAATTATTTCTTGGAGAATTGCTTAAAGTTGTCATTTTATTATTACTATTTGAACTTTTATGTTTATTATAATTTTTTTGTCTTGAAGAAGATAAATTAGAACAAGTAGAAAAATTTTCTTTATATTTTGTTTTATTTTTTTTATCAATTGAATTTAACATTTTTATAATGTTTTTACTATCAAAATTATTATGATAGTTAAAATTATAATTCTTATTATCTAATTGCAAAATTTTTTTTTTAATATTATTTAAATTATTTATTCCATTTTGACTATTAACTTTTTGATGCATTTTTAATTTTTTTTTTGAATTTGACACTGTAATTGTTGGATATTTTTGAGAATGAATTTCTTGTTTTTTAACATTACTTTTATTTGATAAATAATCTGTATAAAGAGGATTTGATATATTTGTTTTTAAATTTCTATTATTTTTTTTTGTCTCATTTTTTAATGTTTGTATCATTGTTGAAAAATCTGAATTTAATTTTTTATTTTTTTTATTTATTATTAAATTAATATAAGATGTTTTTTTTTCTTCTTCATTTTTTTCTATTTTCTTAATTAAATTATTTATATCTTTAACTGTATCATCATTTGTAAAAGTAATGTCAATTAAATTTTTTAAATTATTTTTATAATAAGAATCAGTTTGATTAAAAATATCATTTATAGCACCATTCGTAAATATTGTATCATTACTAGTATTTTTTTTTCTTTCTTTATTTCTTTTTTCTTGTTCTTTAATATATTGTAAATTATCAATCATTTTTTGCTTTTTTTGAATATTTTTATACATGAATTTTGATTCTTGTATTATTATATAATTAGGAAATATTTTTGAATATTTTTCATAGAAATTATATATACTTGATAATTTTTTCTTTAGTTCATTTTTTTTATAAAATCTTCTTAAAAATTCATTTTCATCTTCTAATAATAAATATTCTTTAAATGCTGCTGTGTAATTTGAAGGATCATTAAATATTAATTCATTTATTTTTTTTTTGTTATAAAAGTCATTTGATATATTATATTTATTTTGAAGTTTGATTTTCATGAATAATAATAAAGGAATTTTCTTCTTTTTATTCATTTTCATTTTCTTTTTTAATGTTTAAATTAAATTATTTTAAATTAAAATTAAATATATCTTATATTTAAATATTAAAATATTAACAAATTAATTTATTTATTATATTTTGACATTAAAAAAATAATTGTTAAATTTATATTTTTAAATTATAATTGATAGTTATGAATATTTTAACTTAAAAATCATTATATTTTAATCATCTAATCCAATATTAAATAATAAATCATTAATTAAAATCTTTAAGTAAATGATATACAAAAATATTTGATTATAAATTTATTATTATGAAAAATACTTTATCAATAATTAATTTATATAAATAATATTTAAATATATTTTTTCCAATGAGAATTTCAGATTATTAATTTTAAATTTATATTTGAAAAATATTATTATAGGTTATTTTAGTTCAAAATCAAGTATAGGTTGATTCTTTTTTATTTTTATCTCTTTCTGATTTTTAATCTTTAAATATTTTCTAGAAATACAATTCATATTTTCTGGATTATTTCTAATAACTGATTTATTAATTTAGAATAATTTTAAGAATATTAGGTAAAGTTTCAGGAACTTGAATTTGTTCAGCACAAAAATTCACATTTCTTTAACATCAGGCATTTCTATTTTACTCAATTGTAAAAAAAAAAATACCTTTAATTAATCAATTATCAAATTTAAAAGAACAATTTAATTGAAAAAATATTAAAAGAATTAAAAATAAAATATAAATTAATATATTGTAAAACTTTAGATAAATAAAAATTTACAATTTATCTTTTCAAAGGAAAAATTAAGTTAAAAGAATTAAAAAAAATTGAAGAAAAATAATAATTAATTAATATGAAACCAAATAATTAATATATATTTAAAAGAGTTTATATACTCAAATATCAAAAAAATATTAGAAAAGAATGTTATTTTTAATAATTATTTTTAATTACATGATTAATAAAATTAAATAATTATTAAAAAATACTTAGTAAATTATAATATAAATCTTTTTTACATCCCTAAAAACTTATATAATATATTTCTTTAATTATTATAATTTTTCCACCAAAAATAAAAATATTTTAAAACATATATAAAATAAAGATATAAAAAAAAATGTCGTTCTTAAAAAAAACAAGTTCATCAGACTTAGAAGAAAAATTAAAAATGAATACATCAACTATAAAATTCCAATGTGAATACCAAACAACATATGGTCAAAGTTTAAAAATATGTGGAAATTTAGAAGAATTAGGAGGATGGGATATAGAAAAATCAATAATAATGGAAACAAATGAAAATTTATTTCCAATTTGGGAATGTAAAGAAGAATTAACATGTCCAATTGGAATGACAATAGAATATAAATATGTAATTTGTGATGAAAAAGGAAATAAAGAATATGAAAAATTACCAAATGATACTAAAAGAACATTAACAATGAAACAAACTGGTAAATTTATAATAAGAAATAAACAAGGAGATGTTAATTATTTAAAAACTAAGAAATTAGATAATTCAATTGAAGAAAATGAAAATAAAGAAAATGATAATATAAAAGATTTAAAATTTAATTTTAAAGAAAGAAAACTTTCAATTGACTCTGCATCTGGAGTAGCATCTTCATTAGGTCCAATTGATTTAATTTCATATGAAAATAATAAAATGGTTTCTGATTTAACAAATAACAATATTCATTTTGCTTTAAATAATAAATTAAATAATTCAGAAAGAATTATTATGGTTACTAATTATTTACCAATTATAATAGAGAAAAAAAATGAAAGTTTTGAATTAAAAGTAAAAGAATTTTCTTCTGTTTTCGCAGTAATAAATAATATTAAAAACAATAAAAAAGTAAAAATATTATGGGTAGGTATGTTAAGAAATTATTTTGATTTTACTGAAGAAGAAATATATGATATAGAAGATTTATTAATAGAAAATGATTTTTATTTAATTCATCCTAAAAAAGAACATTGGGAAGGACATTTAACTTATGTAAATCAAATAATGTTTCCAATATTTATAACATCAATGTTTGATTATAAAAATGAATATTTAAGTGAATATGAAAAATATTTTCAATGTTTTTATGAAGTTAATATTAAATATGCAGAAGCAATTTCAAATGCAACAAAAGATAATGATTTAATTATATTAAATGATATTACACTTGCCTTAGTTCCAAATGTTATTATGCAAAGAAATAATAATGCTATTATTGGAATTTATATTCATTCTCCTTTTCCTGCTTCTGATGTAATTAAAGCTTTTCCGAGATATCAAGAAATTATTAAATCTATTTTATTATGTAATGTTATTGGGTTTTATTTTTATTCTAATGCTAGAAATTTTATGACTGCTTTAAGAAGATTTTTTGGTTTATTTTTTGAAATTGAAAAAAAAGGTTTTATTAGTTTAAATTATTTAGGTAGAACTATTATTTTTGATATTATGCAAGGACAAATTGATTTAGAATTTATTTTAAATATGGAAAAAGATGAACAATGTCAAAAATATATTAAAGAATATGAAAATGAATTAAAAGATAATTTTAAAATTATTTGTTTTGATAATATTAGTGCAGTTAGGGCTTTGGGAATGAAATTAAGAGTAATTGATTTATTTTTTGAAAAAAATAATGATTTAATACCAAAAACAACTTTTATAATATGGATTAAATATTATCAAATAGAAAAATTAAGTGATAAATCAACAAAAGATTACGTAGAAAAAACAATAAAAGAATTAAAAGAAAAATATAATAATGAAAATATAATAAAAGTAGAATATTACATAGATTTTGATATATATAAAAGATTAGCAATATTTAAATTAAGTGATGTATTATTATATCCTCAATATTTTGAAGGACAAGGAATTTATGCACAAGAATTTTTAGCAATTAAAACAGAAGATCAAAGATATGGTTTAATTTTATCAGAAAATATTTCTTCAACTTCTTCTATTCCAAGTATAATAAAAACAAATGCTTTTGATTCAAAATTTATTGTTGAAAAATTAAAACAAATTTATAATTGGACACCATCAAAACATAGATATGAAAAAGATTATAATTATATTAAAAGTCAAAGTGTTTTAAAATGGGTAACAAATTTTATTTATGATATTAAAAGAACAAAAGATAATGATTCAACAAATAAAGTAAAAGTTGGTTTAGGTTTAAATATGGGAATAATGAAATTAAATGATTCATTTTCTCCACTTTCATCATCAAAAGTTTCAAAATATTATTCAAGAGCAAAAAATAGAATTTTCTTTTTAGATTATGAAAACACACTTCAAGAAATAGATGAAACAATATGTGATGAAACTACATCAATATCAAATTCTCCTTCAAAAAAAAATATAATGGCACCAAATAGAGGATTATTAAAAATTTTAGATAATTTATCTCAAGATGAAAATAATTTAATATTCATATTATCAAAATATGAAACTGATTTTATAACACATTTTTTTTCAAAAGTACCAAATTTAGGTTTATGTGGAGAAAATGGTTTTTTTTATAAATACCCAAAAGAAAATTCCTATAAAGAAATAGTAGAAATTCAAGATTGGAGTTGGTGTGATACAGTAACAAAAATATTAAAAGAATTTACAGAAAAGACAGAAGGTAGTTTTTATATAGAAAAAAAAAGTAGTATAATATGGAATTATAAACATAGTGATAGTGAATTTGGTCCTATTCAATCAGATGAAATTCAAACTCATTTAATGAGTATTTTTAGTAATAAATTAAGTTTTGAAAATAATAATGGAACACTTGAAATTAAACCTAAAAATGTTAATAAAGGAGCCTTTGTTGCAAAAATTATTCAAGAAGAATTTAAAAAAAGAAATATTGATTTTATTATTGCTTTTGGTGATGATAATACTGATGAAGAAATGTTTTCTTATTTTAATTCTGCTGAAAAATATTTTCCTAATTTTAATAATGATATTAAAGTCATTACTGCTACTATTGGAAAAAAACCGTCTAAAGCTAAATATTTTATTAGTGATGTTAATGATTGTATTGGAATTTTAGATTCTGTTACTCATAGTAATTTTAATAAGTCTGAAAGAGGAGGAAAAATTTCGAAAACTGAAAAATTGTTACCTGAGATTAAATTAAGTGGGTTGAAAAGAACTGGAAAAAAAAATACTTTAAATACTGAAGATAATTTACCAAATTTAGGAAAAAATAAGATTTTTAACAAAGATGATGAATAAGTTTTCTTTTTTTTTTTTTTGGGTATGTTAATTAATTTTTATAATATTTAACATATTTTTAAATAAATATTATTGAATAATAAATAAGAGGTTACTTGATTTATTTTATTTTGTTTTATTTTAAAAAAAATATAAGTAAAATAAGAATTAAATATTTAATTGATTATCATTAAAATATTGATAAAAAAATAAATTGTACAATTTAATTAATACAATGTGAAATTTGTATGTTAACTTAATGTTTTTAATATAATAAAATATATAAAATACTTATTTTCTAAATAAATAAAATTATTTTTAAAAAATCCATTTAATCAAAATCAATTAAATCTGTTAAAGATTTTTTTTGTATATATTCCATTCTAGAAGTACAAACATTACTTTCAAGATTAGTTTTGAGATCTTCATACGAAGAAAAATCATCTCTAATCCCAATTTTATTTTTTCCATTATTTAAACTTTGATTAGTATTATCAATATCATCACTTGGACTTTCTTGTTCAATTTCATCAATTCTATTAACATTTAAAATATTATTAACTCTAAAATTAATCAAATTATAAAATTTACCATCACTAAATTCAATATAAGGATATCTTCCATCATAAGTTATTATTTTATTTACTATAAATTGACATCTATATTTTCCTGGTTCTAAATCTTTTGGTTCAATAAATAAAATAAATAATTTTAATATTGAATTATATTCAAATTTATATGTTCTTATTGAAAATTCTAATTCTCCAAATTTCCCTCTTATTATATTATTCATTAAAACATGAATTTTTATTTCCACTTCATTTGCATAAAATGGATATGTTATTGTATATAATGTTTTCATTTTTTTTATTAAATGTTGAATTTTTTTATATATTTGATTCCCTCTAAATATACTTTGTATTTTTATTATTGATTCATTTCTTCTTCTTATTAAATCTTCTGTTAAGAAAGATTGTTTAAATTTTATTTGGTAATAAAAATTTATTAATGAATTTTCTATTAATTTTTCTTTTTTTTTAAAACTGAGGATAATTAAATTTTGTATCATTTTTATTTTTATATGTTTTATTGCTAATTTTTGTCTTATGAATGTTTGGATTTTTATTATTGAATCTTCACATTTTTTTCTTAATTTTTCTTTTATTCCTTTATAAAATTCTTTTTTAAAAGAATATGAACGATATGTACTTTGAATTTTTATTATTTTTTTTACTTTATCTAAAAATTTATATTGTTTATCTCTATTTATATATCTATTATATGTTTTATTAAATTTTTGTGTTGAAATATTATTAAAAGATAATATTTTTTCTTGACAATTTTTTTTATCTTTTTCAATATTCAATTTCTTTTTATTATTAACATATTTTGAAATTATATTAGTAAAACTTTTATATTTCGTTTCTATATTATTTTTCATTTTTATTAAGTATAATTCATTTTCTTTTGTTTTTTTCATTTTTTGATTAACTAAAGACCTTTTAGTATTTAATCCTAAAAGAGAAGAAATTAATTTATAATCAACAATGGATAAATGATCTTTTTTCTGATTATTCTCCATTAATGATTTTAATTAATGATGTCAAATATAAAAAATAAATTAAAAAACAAATAAAAAAATAAAAAAAATAATTTTTTATCTCAAAAAAAAAAAAAAAAAAAAAAAATGAACACAGAATCCCAAAAACAAACCCCAGAGAATCAAATAGATATAATTCTCAAAAAATTGCTCCAAGCTCGAAAGTAAAAAAAAAAAAAAATATAAACATTTTATAATAAAAAAAAAAATAAAAAAAAATAAAAGATATAAACCAGACAAGCAAATAGTCTTAACAGAATCCGAATTAAAATTCCTATGTAAAGAATCAAAGAAAATATTCCTAAATCAACCAATGCTTTTAGAATTAGGTGCAAACGTGAATATATGTGGAGACATCCATGGTCAATATTACGATCTTCTTCACTTATTTGAATTAGGAGGTTACCCTCCTGAATCAAATTACTTATTTTTAGGAGATTACGTAGATCGTGGTAAGCAAAGTATAGAAACAATATCATTATTATTTGCATATAAAATAAAATACCCAAATAATTTTTTTATATTAAGAGGTAATCACGAATGTGCATTAATAAATCGAGTATATGGTTTCTTTGATGAATGTAAGAGAAGATACAATGTTAAATTATGGAAAATTTTTATTGAGTGTTTTAATTGTCTTCCAATTGCTGCTGTTATTGATGATAATATCTTTTGTGTTCATGGTGGTTTAAGTCCTGATTTAAATTTTCTTAGTCAAATTAAAGGAATATTAAGACCTACTGATGTACCTGATTATGGTCTTCTTTGTGATATTTTGTGGAGTGATCCTGATTGTGATTTAAAAGATGATTTTGGAGAAAATGAAAGAGGGATTAGTGTTACTTATAGTAAAAAAAGTATTGAAAAGTTTTTAAAAGATAATCAATTAGATTTAATTTGTAGAGCTCATCAAGTTGTTGAAGATGGTTATGAATTTTTTGCTAATAAAATACTTGTTACTGTTTTTAGTGCTCCCAATTATTGTGATATGTTTGATAATTCTGGTGCTATGATGTGTGTTGATGAAAATCTTGTTTGCTCTTTTAAAATTATTAAATGTCAAAATTTGGGAAATAGAAAAAAGGTTGATAATGATTTTTTTAGAAGTTTGTTGTTTAATTAAATTTTTTTTTTATGTTTTTTGTTTATTTTTTTTTACTTTTTTTTTTAATTTGATTTTTTGGGGTTTTTTTATTGATAATGATATTTTTTTTTAAATTGTTTTTTGAAAAAATAATTTTTATAAAAATATTCTTTTTTAAAAATAAATAAATAAAATTTTCAAAAAAATAAGTTATTTTATTTTATAAATTATAAATAATAGAAATATTTTATCATTAATTAAAGTATCAAATAATAATATTTGATTATCAAAAATATGAAAAATATCTTTTATAAATATTAAAAAAATATTTACTTAAAAAATATTTAAATATGAAATGATATTATATCCCAAATATATAAATATATTAAAAAAATGTTCTATTCTCTAATCAAATAAGTTCATTCTCTTATTATAAAAACTGATGAAATGACTGCATAATATTATATAAAGGATTTAAAAATATAAAAGATAATCAATTATTTATAAATACTAAATTTAATAAATTAATTGTAATTTAAAAATAGCATTTCTTTGTAATAGTTAATATATTTTAAAATAATTTTAATCAAATAAAATTTTGTTGTTTTAATAATCCTTTATTAAATAATTTTAATTGAAAAAATAAATATTAAAAAAACAATATAATTGATTCATTTATTTTTTTAAATAATTAAAAATATTTTTAATATTTTTTTTAAAATAATAATGTATTTTATTTATTTAATTATAAATGTCATTGAATAAAAATAAAATATTGGAAAATGATTATAAAATATATTCATTTCATTTAAAAAAAATATTTGAACAAATTGATAATTATATATCAAAAAAGAATAATTATTATCAAGAAATAATAGATTATATAAAACAATTTCCAATATTATTAGAAAAGGACAAAACATCAAATTTAAATGCAGATAAATATTTTCCAATTATTTCAAAATCACTTTACTATGAATCATATAAAATTGCATATTGTGTATTAGAAAATTTAAAAATTTTAATATCAAATAATTTTTTATATGGTGAAACAAAATTAAATGAAATAAATTCAAATTTAAATAATAATAATAATGAAAATGAAGAAAATAAAACAATTTTAGATCTTATGATTCAAACTTTATATAATCTTGAAAATTATAGCGATGAAGAAATTTGGATTGGTACAATTGAAGTATTTAATGAAATCATATTAAATAAAAATATAATTTTATCAAAAGAACAATTAATTAAAATTTTAGACTATGATTTCAATTTATTGTTCAAAATAAAAAATAATAAAAGTAAAGAAGTAGAAGAAAAAATAAATATTTTAATAAATGAATATTACAATAATATGACATTATTATATAATAAATATGATCAATCGATATTTCCTCCAGAGAGAAAAGATTCAAATATTAGTTCATTAGATTCATTTAATATAGATATATTATATAAAATATATGAAAATATAGGAAATAAAAATATAATAGAAAATGATTGGAAAAATAACCCAGTTGATTTATTAATTTGTAGAATAGGAAAACAAATGATTGATTCAATTTGTTTAGAAGATGCAAAAGGAACTTTAAATAAATTAAATAATTATAAAGTAAATTCACTTGTTCCTAAAAATGATATTGATTTTAGTAATCCTTTATATAGAAGATTATCAAATATAAAAATATTAAATGAATATAATTTTGAAAGTGGTTATTTTGGTTGGTGTTATATTTGTAGAAAAAAAGCAAATTTTTATTGTAAAAATAGAAGAGTTCCTCTTTGTTCTTTTAAATGTAAAGATGTATTAAATAAAGAAGAAGAAAAAATTTCAAATTATCAAAAAGGAATTTTATATAATGAAAATTGTTGTGAAATTTTAAAATATTTATCTTCTATTTTATCAAATGAGAATAATTTTATTCAAAAAAAGAAAAAATTATCATTAGAATTAATTACGTTAATAATAGAAAATTATAATTCTTCCTTAACAAATAATAAACAATTTATTCAAATTTTAAGAGATAATTTATCAGAAGGTTTATTTAAGACTTGTTTAAGTGAATATATGGATATATTTGAATTAAGTGTAAAAGTATTTTTTATAATATGGACATATTTTAGAGAATATTTAAAAAATCAAATAGGAATTTTTAACGAAAATGTATTTTTAAAAATATTAGAAAGTGAAAATTCGTATTATCAACAAAAAAAAATAGTATTAGAAAATTTTTCAAAAAGAGAAGGAATATATTTTATAGAATTATATGCAAATTATGATTG
>JAEEGK010027566.1_pt1 | contig 11462 bp, 4 predicted proteins | sample 8958771 | NCBI WGS metagenome assembly JAEEGK01 (sample SAMN16246547, study PRJNA631951) | gut metagenome | biome: gut microbiome; feature: rumen; material: SC-attached | host: Bos | place: Iran: Karaj | collected 2018-10 | reverse complement strand
ATCGAATTTAAAAAACACAGAATCATCACAAGAAAATTCATCAAATAAGAAAGAAAAAGAGAAAGAAGATAAGAAAAATCAACAAATGATAATGAAAGATTTAATATTAGAGAATTTTGTAATGTTAAAGCAAATAGGAAAAGGAGCATTTGGTCAAATATATTTATCATATGATATGAGAGATAATGTAGAAGTTTCAATAAAGAAAGAAATTAAGAAATTTCAGAAAAAAAGTCAATTAAGCACAGAAGCAAAAATATATCAAACATTATTAAATATATCATCTACTGATTTATCTGGTCAAAAAGCTTTAGCTCAAGATGAAGTTCAAGGTGTTCCTCATTTTTATGGAATGGGAGAATTAATTGATTCTTATTATTTAATTATTGAATTTTTAGGACCTAATTTAATTGAGTTATTTAATTTTTGTGGATGTAAAAAATTTACTATTAGTACTGTAAGTTTAATTGCTTTACAAATGTTAAATAGAATTGAATATTTACATAAACATCATTATATTCATAGAGATATTAAACCTGAAAATTTTTTAATTGGAACTAAGGAGAAATCTAATATTATATTTTTAATTGATTTTGGTTTAAGTAAAAGATATAAAAATCCTAAAAATCATCAGCATATACCTTATAGAGAAGGAAGATCTTTAATTGGAACTGCAAGATATGTTTCTATTAACACTCATTTAGGGATTGAACAAAGTAGAAGAGATGATTTAGAAAGTATTGGTTATGTTCTTATTTTTTTTTTAAAAGGAATTTTACCTTGGCAAGGATTAAAAAATGTAGAAAATAAATATCAAAGAATTATGGAAAAAAAATTACAAATTCCTACTGAAATTTTATGCTATGGTTTACCTGATGAATTAGTTTATTATTTAAATTATTCTAAAACTTTAAGATTTGAAGATAGACCTGATTATGATTATTTAAGAGGATTATTTATTAGATTATTAGGAACTTGTAATAGTGTTTATGGATTAAGTAATGATATGCTTAAATTCGATTGGTGCTTTGATGATCCTGCTAATTCAATTTGGCTTGTTTTTAATAAGAAAAAAGGAAATAATAATAATAATTCAGAAAGTGGTTTAAAAGATATTAATGGAAATACCAAGAAAATGAATAATATTATTAATGATGATAGAAAAGGAAAGTTGGAAAATATTTATGAAGTTAAAGAAACTTTTGCTAAGACTAATGAAAATAATTCACAGATTAATTTAGATGAAGATGAAGAAGATTCTAGTTCTGATAATGAGCAAAAGAAAGAAAAAAACAATAATAATGAAACTCCTAATGGTAATAACAATAATAATAATAATAATGATACGAAGGATAATATTAATAATAATGATATGAAGGATAATAATAATAATAAAGATATGAAGGATAATAATAATAATGGAAAAAATAATGAAAATGAGGATATTAATAATAATAATAATAATAATAATAATGAAAATAATAATGTAAAAAATAATATTGAAGATGATGAAGAATCAGGTGATACACTTAAAGAGGAATTTAATGCTCAGAAATTGAAATTAGATAATAACAATGACGAAGATGTAACTCAGAAATTAAATCGTGTTTTAACAAACAGAGAAGAAGATATAGATAAATATATAAATAAACTTCTTCAAAAAAAAGGAATAACACCAAATAATGTAACAAATAATAATAATTCAAATATAAATACCAACAACACTGATAACAACAATAATAACAATAAAAACAACAATGACAACAATGATAATAATAATAATAATAATAATAATAATAATAATAATAATAATAATAATAATATTCCAAAAAGAGGTCCTCGAAAATCAATATTAAAGCATGCACAAGTAGATGTTCAACCAATAAAATATGAAGAACCAGAAAAAAAATCAAAATCAGAATCAAAATCAAAATCATCTTCATCAAGTTCAGATTCAGAAGAAGAAAAAGATATTGTTCCTCCAACATTAGGAACAGGGAAAATAAATTTAAAAGATAGTTTAGATATACCTGATCATGAAGGGAAAGATAGAAGAAAAAGTGTTTTAAGACAATCACCTGAAGCTATTAAACAAAAATTAGAAGATATGAATAAATTATTAGCTGAAGATAACAAACATTCAGTTTTAGCTAAAAATACTTATAGGAATTCTAAAATGATTAGTTTAGAAGATTTGAGTAAAATTCATGCTTTACATGGAATAAATAATAATAATAAAGAAGAAAAAAAAGAAGAGAAGAAAGAAGAAAAGAAAGAAGAAAAGAAAGAAGAAAAAAAAGAAGAAAAAAAACCAATGAAAAAAAAAAGAGCTTCAGTGTCATTTAATTTTGGAGATAAAGCTGAATTCATGAAAAATGTAAAACCAAAAAATAAAATAAGTTTTGAATCCCAAATAATAAACAAAGAAAATAAAAAAGAAGAAAAAACAGAAAAGAATGAAAAAGTGGAAAAATCAGATGATAAAAATACAGAAAATAAAAAAGAAGAGAATGATAATACAAAAGAGAATAAGAATAAAAATAAAGGAGATTCATCAAATCGTAGTGAAATAAGTTTTAAAAGTATGAGAGTGAAAGAAACAAAAAAGACAAGTGATCAGCTTAGAAAAGTTCATACGAAAGTAAGTGGTGAAATATTATTAGATGATCCAGATATAAATATATCAAAAGGAAATTTAATAAAAATATCAAAAGAACCAATAGCAAAACAATATATAATATTAAGTGATTTAGGACAAGGATCATATGGTCAAGTAAAGAAAGTAATGCATAAGCAATTAAATGAAATAAGAGCAATGAAAATGACAAGTAAGAAAACATCAACATCAAAAGTAGAAATAAGTATATTAAGGAAAATATCACATCCAAATATAACAAATATATTTGAAATATATGAAGATTCACGTAAATATTATATAATGATGGAATTTTTAACAGGAGGAGAATTATTTGAAGCTATTACTTCAGTTGGTTCATTTAATGAATTATTAGCTGCTAAAATAATGAAACAATTATTAAATGCTGTTTATTATTTACATACTCAAAGAATTGTTCATAGAGATTTAAAACCTGAAAATATTATGTTAACAAATCCTCCTAAAGATGATGTATTTGAAATTAAATTAATTGATTTTGGTGCTGCAACAAATTTTACTCCTGGAAAAAAAATCAGTAAATTTATTGGAACTGCTTATTATATTGCTCCTGAAGTTTTAAAAGAAAATTACGATGAAAAATGTGATGTTTGGTCTTGTGGTGTTATATTATATATTTTATTATGTGGATATCCTCCTTTTAATGGAAATACTAATTTAGATATTTATCATAATATTAGAACTAAAAATCCTAGTTTTACTGGTGAAGAATGGGAAGAAATTTCTAAAGAAGCAATTGATTTAATTAAAAATATGTTAAATAAAAATCCAATTAAAAGATTTTCTGCTAAAAGTTGTTTAAATCATAAATGGTTTAAAAATTTAGAAGATGCAGAAAAGAATAAATTTAAAAATTACCATAATATACAAAAAAACGCAATAACGCATATGGCACAATTTGTACAAGAAAATAGATTTAAAAAAGCAGTTTTACAATTTATTTCAAGTCAATTTGATATAAAAAAAGAAGAAAATGATTTAAAAGAAATATTTAAAAGTTTAGATACTTCAGGAAAAGGAGTTTTATCAAGACAAATATTTACAGATAAATTAATTGAATTATACGGTGAAAATGACGGAAAAGAATATGCAGATAAAATATTTTCTAATTTAGATTTAGATGGTTCAGGTCAAATTTCATATGATGAATTTTTAAGTGCAATGATTTCAAGTAAAAAAATTGTTACTGATGAAAGATTAGAAAAAGCTTTTAAAATGTTTGATAAAGATAATTCTGGAAAATTAAGTGTTCATGAAATTATTTCTGTTTTTGGAGGAGATGAAGATTCTTGGAAAAAAGTCATTGAACAAATTGATTTAAATAATGATGGAGAAGTTGATTTTAATGAATTTAAAATTATGATGCTTAATGTTGATAAAAGTGTTGGAATTAAAAATAAAATTAAAAATAAAAGAACTGTTACTAGACCTGATATTGTTGATTGATTTTTTTCATTGGTCTTTAATACATTTTTTTATATTTTTTTTTCCTCCTTTTTTTTTTGAAATTTTTTTCAATATCTGTGTTTTTTTGGAAAGTTTTTAATGTTACTAATTAAACAATAAATATGATTATTTATGAAAAAATAGTTTTGTATAAAAATTTTCTATTTATAAATGATTCTGAAAAAATATAATTTAAATAAAAATATATTTATAATAAAAACATGAGTTTTACATATTAATAAATTTTCTTTTTAAATCTTTTTAAAAATATAATTTATTAATTTGTGAAATCAATAAAAAATATTTTATAATCTCTTTCAAAATATCAAGAATGAATTTAATATTAATTATTCTTCTTCTATAAGAAATAATAATGTTTCTAATCAAAAAAAATAAAACAATTTTCAATTAGAAAAGTGCCAATTAGTATATTATAAATAATACTTGAAAAAATTTTTTTTAAATTATTCTTAATAATTATTATTAATTTGGAAGATCATTATCTATTATTTTATTGTTTATTGATTATTCTTTGTTTAATTTTTGAGTGAGAAGATTTTTTGAATTCACCTTTTTTTAATTTTCTTTCAAAGTTAAAATAAGTAAAAGAATTTTTAAAAAAAAGAATTTTAATTTTTTATATATTTATAAGTCAAAAAAAATATAATAATTTATTATTTAAATATTTAAACCATTTTGTTTTTTTTTTGATTAGTAAAAAATAATTTAATTTTCATCCGAAGTAATTTTGGAAAAAATGATTTGTTGTTGTTTTCTTAAACTTTCTCTAATATCATTACTTTCATCAGTATCATATCTAATTTTTTCAAGAATAGTACCTAAAAATTTTAAAGTATTTCTATCACTAACCACATCCCCATAAAAAGGTTTAATACATATACCATTATTTTTTTGTAATTTAAAGCTTTGAGGAATATTATCAATTATTATAATTCTTCTTAAATCTCTTCCTAATTTAGATAAATCTTTTATATAATCTTTCCCATTAAATTTGGTATGTTCTTTATATAATCTATATTCAAAATATTTTTCTTTTTTTTCTATTAAATCTAATATTGGATCTACATATTCTTGAGTTTCATAAGAAAATAATATTAATTCATATATTTTTTTCATTTTTGATAAAAATTCATGTAAGAAAGGTCTTAATATCATTACTTTTCTTTTACTTTTACTGTTTGAATCTTTTTTTAAATATATTAAAGTTTCATCTAAATCTAGAACTAAAGAATATTTATATATTGGATTTATTTTAGGTAAATAATATAATGTAGAACTTATTTGATTTAATGTATTTAAATTATTATTTTGTGTGGTAATATTATTGTTATTATTATTGTTATTTAAAGTTTGACTTTCTTTATTTTGGAATTTTACTTTATATGATAATATAAAAGAACCATTTTGGTCTGAGGTTTTAAAAAGAAAAAAATTGAAAAATTTATTTATATCTTCTATTGTATAATTATCAGTAAATGAAAAAGCATCAAAGAAAAAAGATGATATAATTTCTTTTGTATTTTTTAATTTTTCTTCTATTTGACCATATAATGTTGAAGGGAATTTAAATAATTTATTTTGAGGTTGATAAAATGATAAATATATATTATCAATTATTAATTTAAAGTAATTCCCAATTGTATTTATATTATGATTTATAATTAGAATAATATTATATTCATCTAAATCTTTTTTGTTTAAATGTAAACTTAATTCATTTTTTATTACATTATATAATTTTTCATACCAAATATAATTTTCATAAGTCATTGTTGTTTTATGTAAAATAAATCTAACTAAAACTAAATAATTAGAATGAATTTGTTCGAAAATAGATTTTAATAAAATAATAACTTTACTTAAATTTTTATCATATGAAACATGATAACATAAACAAAAACATAATAATTCAACTTTAATAATATAAATTAAATTTCTTCTATTATTAGAATCTTTAAATAAATTTATTATTTTATTATAAATAAATTCATTAAAATAATAATTGATCCAATCATAACATTCATTATTAGCAGATTGAAAAGAAGATAATTTAAATAAAATTTCTTTTAATTTATTTTCTAAAATATAATAATGTTCTAAATCATTTTCATTATAAGAATAATCATTTTTACAATTTTCTTTTTCATGATTATTCTTTTCTATTTTATTAATATTATTAGAATATACTCTTTTCTTATTATTATAGTTTTCTTCAGATGAAATATTATTCTCTAATTTATTATCATTATCTTTATCATAAGAAATATTATTTTTTTCATTTTGATTTCCAAAAAATTTATTGTTTAATTTATCTTTTAAAGTCAAAGAACTTCTTTCAGAATTTAAAGAAGTAAAAGAATTTCTAAAATTACTTACATTTAAATTAAAACCTAAATTATTTATTTCTTTTCTAGAAAAATTAATAGTATTATTAGTTTCAATACTATTATTTAAAGAATTATTAGAACTTAAAGATCTATTAGTATTATTGTCATATAAATTTGAAAAAGTTTTATTTAAATTTCTATTTACTTGATGTAATAAAAAACCTAAATTTGTTTTCTTTAAAAGTTTAGATTGAGAATTATTTTTTAATAGTAATTCTGAAGAATAATTTTTATTTAAATTTCCATTATTTTCATTTTTTTCTTCATTTGGAGTTGAAAAATAATTTAAATTTTGTTTATTTTTAAAATTATGATTTAAATTGATTTCAATTTCATTTTTTGATAAATTTGTATTTTCATCTTCAATTTTTTTTTTATTTATCTTTGTTTCTGATTTATTTTCATAAGAAACAGAATTACTATTTTTATTTTTTTCCTGTTGTTCTTTCCAATGTAAATTTTTGTTTATTGTTATTTTTGTTCTTGATGAATTAGAAGATGGTGTGGAATTACAATTTAAATTTATATTGTTTCTGAAAAATAATTTCTTCGTAAGACCGATCGTTAATTTTTTATCATACTTATTAATTTTCATTTAATATTTAATTATAATTGAAAATTTAAATACAATTAAATAATATGAAATAATATAAACAATATATATAAATTTTAATACATATAATAAATTTTTTAAAAGCGAATAATTTAGAAATAAATTTATATTTTATTTATTTAATTATATATTTTCAGTAGTAAAGAACATAGAGCAGAAATATTTAAAGAAATTGAAATTACATAAAGATCCAATTAAAAAAGTAAATATTATAGGCCAAATTCCTAAAGTAACAAATTTATTTTTCCTAACAAAAGGAAGAGAAAAATAACTAATAAAAGTGACATAAGAATAATAAAGTATTCCAATACATAAAGAGGAATTAGATATTAAAACTTGAATCATATAATTATCTTTTGAAGTTATTCCAATAAAAATAAAAGGAATAATAGCACAAAAAGTATACATTGGAACAAAACCATTACAATGAATATCAAAAGCATAAATATATTCTATTGTTTGATTAGTTGTACTATTATTAAAATATTTATCTATTATTATTTTACTTATCATTGATATTATTAAACCAAATGTTATTAAAAAAACAAATGTTTGAATAAAGAATATATTAAAAATTTTAAATGGATTATATATTCCTAATGTAATTGAATAACTGATTGAAGAAATATAAATATATATTATTAATAATAATAAAAATCCTGGGTCATCTCTTCCATATTTATTTTTTAAGTGTTTTCTCATTTTTGACATTTCTATTAATTCTTTTGGTTTAAAACAATATATTATATTTAAATATGCTAAATAATAATCTATTTGTCTTATATGATATATCTTCTTTAAATAATCTATAAATGAATAACAATATTCTTCGTTTTTTACACAACTTAATATTAAATTATTTAAATTTTGAATTGGGGGTAAATTTATTTTATTATTATTTAATATATGATTTTGAAAATCTGAAGATAATTTAAGTTGAGTCTTTTCATCATTTTGATTATTTGAAATTCCATTATTTGAAATATAACTTTCTTCCGTCATATTCAAAATAAAAAATAAAAAAAATTATATATAAAAAATTTATAATTAAACACTATTTCAAAAGCAAAACAATTAAAAAATAATTAAATTTCAAAAAAAATGTCAAAAAAAACAATCCTAAGAAAAATCCGTTCCACAATATATCATTATTTCACAGCAACAGATATATTTGCAGCAGGAGTAGAATTAAAAATAAAAGGAAATAAAAGGAGTCCAACAGTATTAGGAGGAGTATTAACATTATTTACAATAACAATATTAATGATAATATTTGTGATATATATGAAAGACATAATATATCATTTAAATCCAGAATTAAGTCACCAAGAAAAATATTCAACCTATTCTCATAATTTAAATATAAATGAATATACTTTTCCAATTGGTTGGACATTAACAGCAAATGATAATATTGGAATAAATGAATCATTATATTTTAAATATAAAGTTATTTTATTACATGGAGAAACAAATTCAGTATTAAAAGAAACTGAATTAGAATATGAAGAATGTAATTCATCTAAGCATTTCCCTTTAATATCAAATCAATATAATGACGGTGGATTTACTCATGTTTATTGTTTAAAAAGTAAAAATATTACTTTAAGTGGTTCTTGGAATGAAGATTATATATCTTATATATCAATAAGAATGAAATATTGTAATAAATATGATGGAGAATTATATAAAGAAAATCTAACAAATTGTGCTTCATATGAAGAAGTTAATAAATATTTAAATGAAAATGAATTATTTCTAAATGTATTATATATGGATACAGTTTTTCACGCAATTGATTATTCAAATCCAATTAAACATGTTTTAGGAAGTTCATATACTTCAATTTCATTTGGTATAAGTAAAATATATGAAATATATTTACAACCAAGATATTTAATCACTGATGATGGTGTAATTTTTAGTAATAATAAAACTGATAATGTTATTACTACAAATATTTTTGTTAATGATTTTACTGAATATAATCATGAAAGAAATGGAACTTTTATTGCTGAAATTGGCCTTTATACTGGAAAAAAATATGAAGAAATTAGAAGAATTTATTCTAAAATTCATCATATTTTAGCTAATATTGGTGGTGTTGCTAATTTTTTAATTATCTTTTTCAAATTATTTTGTTATTCTTTTTCCATTGTTAAAAGAGATGAAAGTATACTTAATGAAATATTTGAATTCGATTTTAATCGAAATAAAAAAACTGGTGGATTAGTTATTGAAAAAAGAAGAAGTTCTCTTGTTAAAATTAAAAATTTATTTGCTTCAAGTGGATTAATTAAATTAAATAAAACGAAAACATTTAGACAGAGACATAATATTTTTTCCCAGGAAAAAAATTATTATTTAGATATAAAAGATTTAAATGATAAAAATAAAAAGAATCAAAAATCGGATCCAAAAATAGAGACAATAATAATATCATCAGATTCATCTTCAAGTATAAGTTCTTCAATTTCAAATATCAATAATAATAATAATAAAATAATAAAAACAGAAGGTTCATATAATGGAAATGTAATAATTGAAAATGCTTTAAAAAATTATGACGACATTTTAACTGATGAAGAAATTGAAGAACCAAATAATATATCTTCTTGGACTGAACCTGAAGTAAAAATTAATTATAGTGAAATTATTGAAAAAATTGAACAAGATAAAGAATATGAAATTGAAAAAATTAGAAGAAAAAAATTAGCAAAAAAACAAAAAAAATCTTTAAATGAATTATTTAATTTACTTGAACATAAAAAAAATAGTTATGAATTACATTTTAGTTTATTTGAAGTTTTATTATTAATTTTTAATAAATTTTGTGTTTGTTGTCGAAATAGACAATTTAAAGATAAATTATTATTATATAGAAGAAGTAATTATGCTATTCAAGATTATATTGATTTAACTTTTATAATTAAAAAATTAGAAGAATTTGATAAATTAAAATTTATTTTATTAACAAATGAAGAATTAGCAATGTTTAATTTTATTGGAAAAGATGTTTGTTCTATTAATAAAAATTATCAAAATAATAGTGCTATTCATATGATGAAATCACTTAGTAGAGATAAATATAATTTGTTAAGTAATATTATTGTTAAGTATCAACAAAGAAGAAAATATAAAGATCAAAAAGGAGGAAAATTAAATGATATGGAAGAAAAATTATTCTCTATGATAAGACCTGAAATAAGAGAAATTTGTAAATAAAGTTTTTATGTATTTTATTCATTTTTTAATATTATGTTTTTTAATATTATTTTATTTATAATACCCTTAATTTTTATACTTTCTTTTTTTTTCAATTAAATAAAAATTTTTTACTAAATATAATAATTAAATAAATGAATAAGTTAATTTAAATAAAGAAAGTTTAATGCTTTTTTTAATATTAAACTTATTTTATTATATTTATAATGGAATTTTTAAAAAAATAATCTTAACATTTCTAAATAATATTTTAAATTTTCACTCATCCTCAGTTTCAAAATTAGTATTAACATTCAGAGATTCAGTTTTATCAATTTCAGAAAGACTTTCACTATCATCTTCATTATCTAAAAAACTAGAATCATCATTATTATTCTTCTTAAATATACTAACATATTTTTGATTTTGCATAGAATTTTTTTTTGCCATTTTTATTTGTTCTGAATAAGGAATAAAACCAGTAGTTAATGAATTATTACTTATAAAAGATTCAATGTCTATTATTAACCTATTTAATTCTGGTTCAGATAAACTTAATAAATCTAAATTGACTTCATTTTCGTTTTGAATATTTTTAAAATATTTTCTTTGAATTATTATTATTTGATCTAAAGATAATTTATTTATTTTTTCTTTTATATTTATTAATAATGTTTTTCTTTCTTCATTTGTCATTTTTCTTTTATTACAATATTTCTTCTCAATTTTATTATCTATTTTTTTATCAATATATAACATTAAATTAAGTAAACTTTGAGAATTATTTTTTTCCATATTTTTTATTGTTTTTTCATTTTTTTTTCTTTCTTTATTTAGAGATTCTATTTTTATTTTCTTCTTCTTTTTTTTATTGTAACTACTTCTAATTCTTTTTTTACCTAAAATTTTATTTGAATTTAATTTAATTGGTTTTTTTTTCCTTAAATAATAATGGTGACTTGAATTGATAAAATTTGTTGAATTATCTTCTATTTCTGAGGAGCTTTCTTCTATTTTGTTTTTTTGAGTTTTTTCTTCTTTTGCCAATTTTTGAAAAGACATTGATTATTTGAAATTTTCAAATTGGTTTTTTATTATATTTGCTCTTGACAAATAT
>JAEEGK010027563.1_pt1 | contig 11464 bp, 9 predicted proteins | sample 8958771 | NCBI WGS metagenome assembly JAEEGK01 (sample SAMN16246547, study PRJNA631951) | gut metagenome | biome: gut microbiome; feature: rumen; material: SC-attached | host: Bos | place: Iran: Karaj | collected 2018-10 | reverse complement strand
CAGAATCCGTTTTGTGAAGGCTGATCTTTTAGATGATAAAACCTTAAGGAATGAGATGAAAGGCTATGAAAGAGTATATCACTTTGCGGCAAATGCAGATATCCGGTTTGGACTGGAACATCCCAAAAAAGATTTGGAGCAAAACACGATAGCGACATTTAACGTATTGGAGGCTATGAGAGAGAATGGTGTGAAAACTATTGTTTTTCCATCTACAGGGCCCGTTTATGGAGAGAGTTCTGTTGTACCTACACCGGAAGATGCGCCGATGCCTATACAAACGTCTTTGTATGGAGCGTCAAAATTGGCATGTGAAGGGCTGATAGAAGCGTATTGTGAAGGATATGGATTTAATGCTTATATTTATAGATTTGTGTCTATATTAGGTGAACACTATACCCATGGCCATGTTTATGATTTTGTCAAGAAATTGAAAGCGAATCCGGAAGAATTATTAATATTAGGCGATGGTTATCAAAAAAAATCATATCTATATGTTGGTGATTGCATAAGTGCAATTGACATCTCGACCCAAATAGAAGATGGTGAGAACGTTCATATATATAATCTGGGAGTTGATACATACTGTACTGTTAATGATTCTGCTAGTTGGATAGCTGATGAAATGGGATTAAATCCTCTTTTTCGATATACGGGAGGTAAAAGAGGGTGGATTGGAGACAATCCGTTTGTTTTTCTTGATACAAAGAAAATACGTAGTACGGGATGGGAACCGAAGGAAACTATAGAGTCAGGAGTTAGAAAAACGGTTAGATACTTGTTGGATAATCCAGAGGTGCTTGAAATGAGGGATTAATTCTTTTTAATGTAAGATTTTGATGTGATTAATAACTAAAGGAATATAGATGCGAGTGTATACATTTGAAGGGATATCAGATTATGGGAAATAGAATCAGTATTATAGTACCAGTTTATAATACAGAAAATTATTTGGAGAAATGTTTGAATAGCATATGCAATCAATCATACATAGAATTAGAAATAATACTGGTAGAATGCGCATCTAAGGATAAAAGCCGTGAAATATGCAGAAAATATCAAAATGAGGATAGCCGTATCATCTTGCTAGAGTATAATTTTGACAAAGGAATTGCCTGGGCTAGAAAAGAAGGAATAGACCATGCCACTGGTGATTATTTTCTGTTTGTGGATGGAGATGATTGGATTGAAAAAGATACTTGTGAAAAAATGCTATCTATGGCTAAAACAAATAATGCTGATATAGTACTTTGTTCTTATTATAGAGACAAACCTAATGCTCAAAGTACCCTAAATAGGATATGTTTGGAAAAGGAAGGAGTATATACTGGGGCTGACTTGGCAATATTTGTTAATAATATGATTGGAGAGAATACGTTCACCGTAAATGGGGCACCTTGGTCAAAACTCTTCTCTGCCAAGCTAGTTAATATATTGTTAAAGTACTACGATGATACTATAAAACAGTATGGTGATGATTGGGAAATTGTATTTCCTGCTCTTGTAAATGCAAATACGGTTTATATTTCTGATGAGGCTTTTTATCATGCAGTATGTAGAGAAGGGTCAGCATCAAAAAGAAGGCATGATGAATGGTATGATTATATGAATAAAACTTTTCGTTTATTAAGGAAAGCTTTTGGGGATAGTACTTATGGAGAAGTATTAGTAGATAAATTAGAGAAAATATATTTGGGTGAAATATTAGCTGGTATAAAAATGGTTACAGATTTTGAGTTTCCTATGTGGTACTTGGATAATGTTGATTATAGCAAGAAAACCATTATATATGGCGCGGGGGAAATTGGTATTAATTGCTTTCGTCAATTTCAGGTAGCTAGTTGTGATAATAACGTTGTGACATGGGTTGATAAGTATATATATGGGAAAAAGATATTAGGAAGAGATATTGAACCGGTTAGTGCAATAAAAGAAAAAGACTTTGATCAAATAATAATTGCTAATAATTCAACTGATATATCGAATGATATTAAGCTTTATCTTCTTGAGATGGGGATTGATAAAGCAAAAATAATAACAAAAAAGCCAAAGTATATTTCTGAAATAATTAATAAATACTACAAGAAACAAAATTGTTGAAGAAATGCTTGAAATATACATCTGCTCCAAAATAAATAATTAAGATAAAGATTGTGGGGAAGATATTCATTTTTATTAAAAATGAAAGGAATCATATTTTTTTGAAATGGAGAAATAAATGAAGACTGTTAAGGCTGTCATTCAGGCTGGTGGACTTGGAACCAGGATGCAAATTTTAACTGAAAACAAGATGCCAAAGCCTATGTTACGACTTAATGGAAAACCTATGATAGAGTGGCAGATAGAGGCTGTGATTCGGTACGGCATTAGAGATATTGTGATTATTATAGGTTATCTTGGAGAACAGATAATAGATTATTTTGGAGATGGAAGTAAGTGGGGAATTCATATAGATTATATAAGGGAGACAAATCCACTTGGGTCAGCGGGGGCTTTATATTATCTAAAAGAAATGTATAAACATAAAGATTGTTTATCTTACCAATTTGATGACTATTTATTTATATTCGGCGATGTGATGTTTGATATGGATATCGATCGACTTATACGCTTTCATAGACAGATGCAGGCAAAAATCACGCTTGTTGTCCATCCTAATTCACATCCTTATGATTCGGATCTTTTAATCTCTGATAAAGATGAACATGTTACTAGAATAATTGGGAAGCTGGAAGAAAGAACTGGCTGTTGTCATAATCAAGTTAATTCTGGTATTTCTGTTTTTACAAAAGATGTTTTGGATAAAATCAACAAACCTATAAAAACAGATTGGGAGAAGGATGTTGTTAGTGGAATGGTTTCCACAAATAACGTATATGCTTATAGGACATCAGAATATATAAAAGATGTGGGAACTCCAGAACGATATTATATCGCATCTACTGAGCAGAAGAAAGGTATTTGGACAAGACGGAATCTTTCAAATAAGCAAAGATGCATATTTCTTGATAGAGATGGAACAATTAATAAATACGTAGGGTTGGTGAAAAAACCCGAACAAATAGCTTTATACCCTGGGGTGGGAGAAGCACTACGACTTATCAATACATCAGGTTTCCTTTCAATTGTTGTTACAAATCAGCCAGTGGTTGCGAGGGGAATGTGTTCTGAAGATGATGTAAGAACGATTAATGCAAGGCTTGAGACACTTCTCGGAGAAGAAGATGCATTTTTTGATGATATCGTTTTTTGCCCACATCATCCTGACAAAGGATATCCCGAAGAAAACCGAGATTATAAAATAAAGTGCGAGTGTCGAAAGCCTGCTATAGGAATGATAAGAAAGATGCAGAAGAAGTACAATATAGATTTATCTAATTCTTATATGGTAGGCGATACAACCGTAGATATTCAGACGGGGATTAATGCTGGACTACATACCATACTTCTTCGAACTGGTAAAGCTGGGAATGATAGAAAATACAATGTGAAAGCTGATTTTGAGACAGATACTCTTTTTGAGGCTATTAAACTAATATTACAGAAAGAGGAAATGATTTAATAGAAAAATGGGATTCGTTAATTCTTGCTAAGTACTTATGATAACAGATACTAATGCAAACTAGTGCAAACCGATAGCGGTCTTTAGGGGAAGATAATCTGGAGGTAATATGACAGGTATATTTGATATAGAAGAATTAAAACAGTTCAAAATTAATACTCCGATAGTCGATAGAATTTCTACAAATGGAGCATACGGTCATATGTATCATTTGAAAAAATATGTCGGTATAGCTGAGAATACTAGAATGATGTGTGGAATTGAGCATGGATTTTATCCATATACAGGTGCATTTATACATGAAATATTATATCATTCTGACGCATTGCTGACGTGGAGTTCATATCGTAAGAATATTTTAGAGCGAATTTTCGGTAAAAATGCTATACCTATAGGACCTTATATAAATTATGTTGAAGGATTGTATTCTCATGATAAAGTGAAAGAAATTAAAAGAAAAAACGGAAGAACATTGTTGGTGTTGCCATCTCACTCCGTAGCCACAGAATCATCATCGTATGATTTTAACGAATGGTTGGAGTTTTTATGCGATATAGCTAAAGGATTTAGCAAGATTTATATTAGTCTTCCATATTTTGATCTGATGGAGGAAAAAGCATCCAGATATAACATGATGAATTCCGAGATTGTTTCATCTGGATGCATAGAAGATATTGATTTTTTAAGTAGAATGAAAACGATTATTGAGCTTTCAGATGCAGTTTGTGCAAATGAATTCACGACAGGTCTTTTATATTCATTATTTCTAGGTAAGCCGGTTCTTTTACATGAACAGGAAATAAAAAGGCATACGAAGACTATGCCAACATATATGCCAGATGATGATAACTGTGTATTGAATGAATTTAAGGAAGTGGCATGTGTGCATGGATTAGACAATTACTCTTCACAGTATGAATGGGGAATAAGATATGCAGGCTTTAGAGAAATAATGTCAAAAGATGAGCTGAACATAATTCTTTCTACATATGCTAAGAGAGGGGTTATTTAAATGGCAGATAAATATCAATGTAACTATAACACGTTACTTATGTGGGTTTGGGCACATCTGCGTAACATATCTATTGGAAATTATATCAGAGAAAAAGGATACAATTCTATAGCAATTTACGGTATGGGTGCCTTGGGCAGTTTATTGTATGAAGAATTGGAAAAAGATGGAATTAAAGTAGCTTTTGTTATTGATAATAATAAAGGTGTCTTTTGTCAATGCCCAGTCTATTCGCTTGAGGATGAAATCCCTAATGTTGATATGGTTTTGATTACAGTAGAAATTCAGGTCGCTGAAATAATAAATCAGCTTGCGAAAAAGGGGATTAAATGCATTAGTTTTCAACACTTTTTATGTCTTATTACAAGATTATCATTATAATCATACATAAGGAAAAGCTATTGACGAAATACACATGGTCTCAACTTCCGGAACGGAGGCATAAATGACTGATTATTGTGCTTATCAAAGACCATAAATGTATCAAATGGGTCGATTATGAGCTGACCCGTACAGAGTTGGAAGAAGTTAATGAACTATGTCACAGCAACTGGATCGAGATCCAGCACCTTTGGGACTACATTGAACTCCTTCAGGCAACACTCAAGGAAAACGGCATTGAAGTTCCTTTAGAACCCTGGTAATTAACAAACAATTGCACTCTCTTTCCGGGGACCTTGCACTGGTTTTCCAGAAGAGGTGCTCTCAATTTCCGAAAAGGGTGCACTATTGAACAGAATATACACATTGACTAACTAGATAGGTGATATTCGTGAAAAAAATCCTTTTTTATAATTGGATACCTTTTGATGAAAAAGAAGGCAAAGGCGGCGGAGTTACAATCTATACAAAAAATCTGATACACCATTTTATTAAACAGCCCGAATGGGAGGTGTTTTTTTTAAGTTCAGGCAGGGCATATGATCTGATTAACAGAACGCCGAGAATTCGTAAAACATCAAATGTTTATAACGAAAGATGTAACAGTTATGAGGTTGTAAATTCGCCGGTGTTTTCATCGGCAAAGCTTTCGTTTCCTTTTCCTAAGGCATACTTGAATGATAATAGTCTTCTTGTATTGATAAGAGATTTCATAATAAAGCAAGGTGGATTTGATGTAATCCATTATCAGAATTTTGAAGGATTATCTGCATCGGTTTTCAAGCTAAAAGATTTTTTTCCAAAAACTAGATTTATATATTCTTTACATAATTACTACCTTTTTTGTCCACAGGTTATGCTTTGGAGAAAAGATAGAACCAATTGTGAATTAAAACAATGTGGAAAAGGATGCTTTGAATGCATGCCGAAAGATGTGTATGCATGTAAAGTCAGGTTTAATCAATATGTAGATAGAAAAACTGAATTAGGAAAAAAAAAGACTATAGGGTTAAATATAATTAAGCACATTATAGCTTTTATTGCCGGTTTTATAACAGAGAGAAGGCATTATTCCGATAGACGAATAGAAGCATATGGAGAGTGTTTTAAGGAATACGACAAGTTGAATGTTAATTGCCTTAATCAGTATATGGATACTGTTTTGGCGGTATCCGATAGAGTAAGGGAAATTGCTGTAATAAAGGGCGTAATGTCTAAAAAAGTAGTTCTTAACTATATAGGTACGGAGGTCGCAGAAACTCAGCGGGTGTCACAAAAGAATAAATATGATGGGGGTGTCCTCAACATATGTTATCTCGGTTATATGAGGTCAATGAAGGGTTTTTATTTTCTTTTGGACGCATTGGAAAAAATGCCTCAAGATATGAGCATTAAAATAGGAGTTGTAATTGCATCTCCTAATACGGATAAAGATGCGTTTGATAGAATAAACGATCTTAAATCAAGGTTTGCGTCTGTGTCTTATTATGACGGGTATTCACATAATGACTTGAATGAAATTTTAAGGAATATCCATTTGGGAATTGTGCCGCCTTTATGGGAGGATAACCTTCCTCAGGTCGCTATTGAGATGAAAGCAAACGGAGTAGCTGTTCTTGCAAGTAATTTAGGTGGTGCTAAAGAGTTGTCTTCAGCAGCGGAATTTGTTTTTTGCTCCGGAGACCGAGATGATTTTTATATGAAGATTAAGAGGCTTATTGAAAATCCGTCATTATTTGATAAATACTGGGAAGGTCAAATGCGGCTTGTAACCATGGGTGAGCATTTGAGACAGCTTGAGGAGATATATGATAAATAGTTTTTACATCGCGGGAGCGTCCTCTCGCTCTCGGACAACACGTGTATACTTGGAATATCTCAATCCTGACATGAAGATATCCGCTTTTTTGGTGTCTCCGGAAATGACGGATAATGCTCCTGTTGTTGATGATGTTCCGGTGTTGCAAATCTCTGCTCAAAATAATGAGATTAATACAGAGCTTCCCGTATATATTGCTACAAGGGGTGTAAATCATCCTAAACTCAATGCAGAGCTCCGTGCAATTGGATTCACAGATATTATTCCTGTGACCATGCAGCTCGACTCGGATCTTCGAAATGCATATTTGAAAAAGCACTATTCTGAAAAAGGAAGAGAATTTTTCCGAATGGATATGTTTGATGTTAAATCGAATGATTATAACGAAGAAGGTGCCCGTAAATCAGGATGTATTTACGTTGCAAGTTCTTATTTTGACAGTGAATTAAAAGATGCCTATAGCTTCCTTAAGGAGGAAAAGAGGATTCAGGTCGGGTGTGCTTTGACAGAGAAAAGGTTGGAGGGATGCAGCATATTCGATGATGATGGGGATAATATATCGAACCTTAATAAACATTTCTGCGAATTGACCGGACTATACTGGATTTGGAAGCATGCAACTGAAGATTATATTGGGTTGGTTCATTATAGGAGGCATTTCCTCCTAAATGAAAACTGGATTAGTACATGCACAGAAAATGGTGTTGACGTTATTCTTCCTGTTCCACTCTATGTGAAACCGAATGTTTCAGAGAATTACAGAGAAAGACATGTGGCTTCAGATTGGGATTATCTTAAGGAATATATTAAGGAGCATCTGTCGGGTGAGTATGAAGATTTCGCCAGAATCCTTGAAGGAAATCTGTATAATCCATGCAACATGATCATTGCCAGACGTGAGGTACTGGATGAGTTATGTAATTGGTTGTTCCCTATTATTTTTAATGTATATGAGCATTGCGGAGTGAAAGAGGATCCATACCAAAGCAGATATCCGGGATTTATATCGGAGCGACTGATTACATATTATTTTGAAAGCAGACGTGACAAATACAAGGTGGTGTATTGTAATAAGAACTTTTTGAGTTAGTGACCTTGTTTTTTGTTTACTATATCAGTCCTCTCGCGAATAGTCATCCGGGTTGTAACGTATGTCAGTAACTCTGCAATGTTTATTGTAAAATAAAAATGTAGAAAGGCTTGCAAAAAACACTCTGCAACAGAGGTAGATGGTGGGTATACCGTAAATGATTCCCTGTCTGTACCTTGACATTTTTAGGGCTGCTATAGCCCCCCTCCTCACACCCATCCGCTCATATACAGCGGCAGGGACACGATCCCATCTTCGCTTTGGCCGATATTGCCATCGATAAATTTGTAACCGAAAGAAACGTCCTGTTTTTTTCTGACAACGGAAGTAAGGGACGTTGCTTTGTTATTGTTGCTTTTCACTTCAATGGGGATGACCCGCCCCTCTTTTTGGATCAAAAAGTCCAGTTCCCTGCGGGCGGTGTCGTTTTTGTAGAAGTAGAGTTTGTAGCCGGCCTTGTAAAGGGCGTCGGCTATCGCACATTCATAGAGTCCGCCTTTCGTATTGCCGGAGACGGTGTTTTCCACAATCTGCTGTTTAAGGGAAAAATCCTTCATTGAGAGCAGCAAGGAGAGGTCGCTTGTATATGCACGGAAGAAATCCTCCCGGGCGTAATCGTCCAGGTCGTAACGAATGTCAGTTACTCTTTGACACACGGTTATGATGTCCGCGCGGAGAAGCCAGTCAATGGATGTGTAATACTTTTGAGCCCTTGCACCGGGCTCTATTTCTTTATATTGAAACTTGTGGTTATCCTTATCGAGGAGCTGTTTGGCCAGGGAGAGGTAACATTTTTCGGCCTTGAGCTTTTCGACTGAATCAGCATAATGGGCTATGTCGTAGAGATAGCCTTGCAGGAGGCTCCGCTGTATGCTGTCCACCCGGCGGAAATCCTTTGAATTAAAATACTCCTGCACCGCCTCAGGCATACCGCCGATGCTTAAGAACAGCCTGTAATATTCCATCATTTGCTCGTGGATAGCGGTGGGGATAGGTGTCAGGTCTTTCATATGTCCCTTGAGGGCTTCGATCATATCATTGGTGATCCCAAAGCCCCAGAGGAATTCCTCAAAGTCCAGCCCGTGCATGGTGATATAGTCAACATAGCCGACAGGATAGGAAGAGGCTCTGTTATAATCAAGTCCCAGCAGGGAACCGGATGCCACAACATCAAATCTCTCGTCCATGGCCCAAAATTTTAGGGATGTGACGGCCTCTGGGCATTCCTGTATCTCATCCAGAAAGATCAAGGTCTTTCCGGGTACGACCATTTTATCAGGATAGCGGAAGCGAAGAGCCATGATCATGTTATCGACTGTAAGATCGCCCGCGAAAACAGAAGAGGCAGATGGGGTCTCTTTAAAGTTTATCTCTATGACTTCGTCATAGTTTTCTTCCGCAAATCGTTCGATTATAAAGGTTTTTCCGGTCTGTCTTGCGCCCTGTACGATCAGGCATTTTTTGTTTTTGGTGCTCTTCCAGGCTTTTAGTTGATCTAAGACTTTTCTTTTAAGCATGAGCGATCGCCTCCTTTGAGAAAACTACAAAAACGTACGATTTTCAACATTTTACACTACAGAAATGTAGTTCTGTCAACATTTCTGTATATTATATCCCGGAACTACATCTTCGTCAAGGGGGATTAGAGTAGATGATACAGGCTACTGAGTTCCCTGAGTCCCTTATCCATTGTACCTGTCAAGTAAAGTAGAAAAATATTGACTTTTAAAGGAAAAACAGATAGAATACATGGTATCAAATGATACTTTATAATGAGAGGGGATAGTATGCGGGAAGAAACAATATCACGAATAGAAACTGAATCAGAGATTAAAAGCTATATACAGGATTTGAAGTATGCCTTGAATAATGGCGCCCAGATTAATTTTCAGGTCAGACGGCGTGTAGATGAAGATAGAGAAGAACGATATACAAACCGATACACGGTAAATAAGCTTTTTCCGGATGAGAATCCGACCGATGCTTTGAAAAGGGAATTGCTGACACTTACTGTGGAAGAATATATGCAGACTGTTAAAGATCTAAGGTTTCCCAAAAGGAGTGAAATGCGGGAATTTGGAAAGATATACAATTGTAATGAGGATGTTTATATTAAAATCCGGGTTGAGTTATTAGGTCAGTATGGCAACACTACAACATTTGTTATGTCATTTCATTTTGCAGAAAAGTCGTTTACGCCTGATATGTTTCCGTATCGAAAGAATTAGGGGGTATATTCATGAAAATGAAAATCATAAAAACCGAGAAGAAACTGTGCCCGTGCTGTATGGAGGATCATGAGGTTAAAACGGTTTTGGTAAGGGAGCAGGCTGTCTTCAAGGAGCGCTGCGTTGAATATGATGCTGTTTATATGTATTGTGACAACGCAGATGAGATGTATATGGATGAGGAACAGATCCGGGAAAATGATATCAGATTAAAGGATGCATATAGAAAAGCAGAGGGACTGCTCACTTCGGCCGAAATCAGTGAAATCCGTTGTAAGTACGGCATTACCCAAAGCGACCTATGTACCCTGCTCGGATGGGGTGGCAAGACAATTACAAGGTATGAAAGCCATCAGGTTCAGGATAAAGCTCATGATACAATACTTAAGAAGATAGATCAGGATCCGGAATGGTTTTTGACGCTTCTTAACGAGGCAAAGACAGGCCTTTCGGATGAGTCATACCGTAAATATTTCGGAGCGGCTACGGATTTATATGAGGCCGATCGGGATCAATATCTGAGAAAAGCAATTCAGGCAAGCTATGCAAAGTATCAAGGTAATACACTATTTAGCGGAAATGCGGAACTGTCGCTGGACAAGGTGGTCGATGTTATCAGGTACTATGCTTCATCAGCTACAGTTTTAAGCTTGTATAAAGTTAAGCTGATGAAACTGATGTGGTATGCGGATGCGCTTTCCTATAAGAAAAGAGGAGCTGCCATAACAGGACTTGTATATATGTCTTATCCGATGGGGGCAGTGCCGGTTGGACATAACTCGATCATTGACCTTAAAGGTGTTCCATGTGAAGAAGAGGACATGGGTGATACAAATTCATATCATTTTTTACTGAAAGAAAGTAGCAGTTTTCCTTTTCTGTCGGATGATGATAAGGCAATATTGGATGAAGTGGCGGACAAACTCGGGAAGATGACAAAAGAGGAGATCGTGTCGTTTATGCATAAAGAGAGGGCTTTCATCGAAACGGCACCTAAAGATGTGATACAGTTTAAATATGCTGACAGCCTGCAAATATGAAGAGTAACTTTGCTATCATATATATGTGAACAATAACCGGATGATAAAATCTGGTTATTTTTGAGCAATGATTGTGTTGACCGGAAAAATATAGTAATATATTATTTAGCGTGCAAAAATATTAGGTGCTTTTTTTGCAGGAAAAAATATAATATCAATATTTTTCAACATAGTCTCAGGAGGACAAAAAAATGAAATTCTTTATCGACACAGCAAACGTAGACGAGATCAGAAAAGCAAATGACATGGGCGTTATTTGCGGCGTTACCACCAACCCTTCTCTCATCGCAAAGGAAGGCAGAGATTTCAAAGAGGTTATCAAAGAGATCACA
>JAEEGK010027561.1_pt1 | contig 11464 bp, 7 predicted proteins | sample 8958771 | NCBI WGS metagenome assembly JAEEGK01 (sample SAMN16246547, study PRJNA631951) | gut metagenome | biome: gut microbiome; feature: rumen; material: SC-attached | host: Bos | place: Iran: Karaj | collected 2018-10 | reverse complement strand
GACGAACCCGAATTCGCCTCCTTCATCAGCAAGATAGCCAACGGCAAGTTTTCCGAGAAGTTTCTCGAAAAACGCAGCATTTTCCTTTGGGGCGAGGTGAGCGACGAATCCGCCGAATACGTCATCAACCGCCTTCTCTACCTCGAAATGGAAAAGCCGGGCGAGCCTATCACGATGTACATCAGTAGTCCGGGCGGCTCTGTAACGTCAGGTATGGCAATCCTCGACACTATGAAACTCATCAGTAGCCCAATCCGCACTGTCTGCATAGGACTTTGTGCGTCGATGGCGTCGCTCTTGCTCTCCGCTGGCGAGAAGGGCAGCCGCGAAATCTTTGAGCACGGCGAGGTGATGATTCACCAACCCTTGATTGGCGGCTACTTCCAAGACAAGGCGTCCAACCTCGAAATCCACGCCAAAAACATCCTCAAAACCAAGCGCATCACCGCCGAAATCCTCGCCGCAAACTGTGGCAAGGACGTGGAGACCGTGATGGCAGACATTGAAAACGACCATTGGCTCGATGCTAAACAATCCCTCGAATACGGCATCGTGGACAAGATTAGCGACAAGATTACATTCTAAATATTTTTTTTCCCATCCATCGGTCGCCGTTGGAATGCGACCGATGGTATGGATATTTTTTTATTATTAATGCCAACACCAATAAAAATGAAAAATGAACAAGGGTAAATACAATGGATTTGTATTCGTTTAATTCGTATGTAGAGACGTGATTAATCGCGTCTATACCTTGCCTATGTAAATATTCGTTTTATTCGTTTAATTCGTTGTAAAAAAAATACCAAAAACAAAAAATGTCATCATATTTAGACGAACTTAACGACGCGCAGCGCGCAGCGGTGGAATACATCGACGGACCGGCTCTTGTGATTGCGGGAGCGGGCTCCGGCAAGACCCGTGTGCTCACGTACAAGATAATGCACCTTCTCAATAGCGGTTACAAGCCGTGGAACATCCTCGCCATCACCTTCACCAACAAGGCGGCGCGGGAGATGAAGGAGCGTATAGCCAAGCAAATTGGCGAACAGGACGCCGCGCAGTTGTGGATGGGCACGTTCCATTCCATCTTTATGAAAATCCTCCGCCGTGAAATCAAAAGCACTGATTATCAACAGAATTTCACCATATACGACGCCACCGACTCCAAAAATGTTGTAAAGGGAATCATCAAGGATATGAACCTCGATGACAAACTTTATGACCTCCGCACGGTGTGCAGCCGCATCAGCGGTGCGAAAAACGACCTCATTTCGCCCGAACAATACGAATCCACCGAACAATACGCCGACGATGCCAACGCCAAGCGTTACAAGATGGTGGACATCTATCGTGCGTATATGCGCAAGTGTTTGACTTCCAATGCAATGGATTTTGACGACTTGCTGTTGCAGACGCACTTGTTGTTTCAAAAACACCCCGAACTCGTCCAAAAATATTCCGACAAGTTTCGTTACATACTTGTTGACGAGTATCAGGACACCAATTCGGTACAATATAATATAGTGAAGTCGTTGGCATCGCTGCATCACAAATTGTTTGTGGTAGGCGACGACGCGCAGAGCATTTATGCGTTCCGTGGCGCAAGGATTGAAAACATTTTGAATTTCCAACGCGACTACAAGGAGGCGAAGATTTTCAAGTTGGAACAGAATTACCGCAGCACCAAGGTCATCGTCAACGCCGCCAACAATGTAATTGCCAAGAACGCCCGACAACTCAAAAAGGAGGTCTTTTCTGAAAACGAAACCGGCGACCGAATCCGCGTACTCGAATCTGCCGCCGACATCGACGAATCCTACAAGATAGCCGCCGACATTTACAATCGTGTAGCCGACGGCGACGAAAAATATTCTGATTTTGCGTTGCTCTATCGCAGCCATTCTCAGTCGCGAAGCCTCGAAGAGAGCCTTCACAAGCGTCAGATTCCATACAAAATTTTTGGTGGACTTTCGTTCTACGAACGCAAGGAAATCAAGGATTTGATTGCCTATATGAAACTCACACAGAACGGCAACGACGACGAGGCTTTCAAGCGCGTTGTCAATTATCCCAAACGCGGCATCGGTGATACCACGATGGACAAAATCACCGCCATCGCCACCGCCAACAACCTCAGCATTTGGAATACTGTGGTGAGGTTGCAGGAGTTTGATCCGTCGATAAGCCCGCGCACCGTCAATGCCATCGGTCTTTTTATGAAGATGATAATGCAACTAAAACTCTTTTCGGAGTCCAACGACGCATACAAGGCGGCATTGCAGATAACCAACACAAGCGGCATCCTCAAAGACCTCGAAGCCGACAAATCGCCTGAGGGCCAGGGGCGTGTGGAGAATGTGCAGGAACTCTTGAATGGTGTCAAACAGTTTGTGGAGTCGCGTCAGAAGGACGGCAACACTGCCTCGCTCGGCGAGTATTTGGAGGAAGTTTCGCTGATGACTGGCGACGAGAGCAACGAGGATGATACCAACAAGGTTTCCTTGATGACCATCCACGCTTCCAAGGGCTTGGAGTTCAAGAATGTATTTCTCTGTGGGGTGGAGGAGGGGTTGTTCCCGTCCCAAAAATCCGCCGAATCGAGCGTGCAGTTGGAGGAGGAGCGCAGGTTGTTTTACGTTGCGGTAACACGCGCACAGAAACGCCTTGTGATTTCATTTGCGCGGATGAGGTTCAAGTATGGACAACTTGCGCCCGCACAGCCGAGCCGTTTCATCAAGGAAATCGACACCAAATATCTCGACTTTGGCGCGGGCGGCGAATCGCAGTTTGAGGCGGCGCGAGACATCCCGTATGCCGGACGTTTCCGCAAGTCTTTCGCCGAAAACGACCGCAACATCACCGCAAAGCCGGTACCGAGGTTTGGAAGTTTCAAGAAATATGTGCCGGGCGCGGGTCCCAACCGTGCGGCGCAGATAGACCCGTCGCTCCTGAAAGAAGGCACGGAAATCAAGCACAACCGTTTTGGGCTCGGCAAGATTGTTGCTTTTGAGAAGATGAAGGACGACACCAAACTCACGATAGATTTTATGAACGTCGGACGCAAAGTCCTGATGCAAAAATATGCTATTGCAGATATGCAAATTGTTAATTAACAACATTTTAGATATGGAATATAATACTGATAACCAACCACTCCAATTCCCGGAATACGGACAGAATGTAAAGTTGATGATAGATTACACGGTGGCTCTCACCAATCCCATCGACCAAGAGAAGTCCGCCAACGCGATTGTGTCGGTTATGGGCATTCTCAATCCGCAGATTAGGGAAAATCCCGATTATAAGCACATCCTTTGGGATCATTTGGTGATAATGTCGGATTACAAGTTGGCTAAATATTCGCCATTCCCCGCACCGCTGCGCGACAGCCTCAACGCCAAGCCCGAATCTGTGCCGGCGTATTTTGGCGATATGAAGTTCCCAACTTTTGGACGCATCATCGAATACCTGATTGAAAAGGCTGTCAGCATCGACGACCCCGACCGCCGCGACAATCTCATCAAGACCATCACCAACCACATGAAGAAAACTTACCTCATTTGGAACAAGGAGGACGTGAAAGACGAAGTGATTTTCAATGTGTTGGAGGAGATTTCGGAAGGCAAGTTGAGCGTTACCGACGAGGGACTTAAACTCATCGACAGCGCCGACTTCATGAAGGCTAAGTACGTCCGCAACAACCAAAACAACCGAAACAACAACCGCAACAACCAAAACAACCGCAACAACAATAACGGCAACCAAAACCGCAGGTATTACCGATAACACTATGGCTTCATACGAGATAATAGGAGGACAGCGGCTGCACGGCACTGTGACACCGCAGGGCGCGAAAAACGAGGCGTTGGAGGTGATTTGCGCCACATTGCTCACCGACCAAAAGGTTACAATCTCCAACGTCCCCGAAATCAGCGACATCATCAACCTGATTGCGCTTCTCGGCGAATTGGGCGTGGAGATTACGCACCCGCAAAAAAACACTTACACTTTTGAGGCAAAGACCGTCAATTTCGACTACCTGAAATCCGACGCCTTCCGCGCCAAAAGTAGCAAACTTCGTGGCTCTGTGATGATTGTAGGCCCGTTGTTGGCGCGTTTTGGCTATGCATATCTGCCCAAGCCGGGCGGCGACAAGATTGGCCGTCGTCATTTGGATACTCACTTCATCGGCTTGAAAATGTTGGGTGCGGAGTTCAATTTTGATACCAACGAATCCTCCTACACTATCCTCGGCAACAATTTGCGCGGCACTTACATTCTTCTCGAAGAGGCGTCTGTTACCGGCACTGCCAACATTGTGATGGCGGCTGTCCTTGCCAAAGGCGAAACCACCATCTTCAACGCCGCCTGCGAACCATATATCTGTCAACTTTGCAAGATGCTCGTCGCAATGGGTGCAGACATTCAAGGCATTGGTTCCAATCTATTGAAAATCAACGGTGTGTCCAAACTCAATGGCACTGAGCATCGTTGTCTGCCTGATATGATTGAGATAGGCAGTTTTATTGGACTTGCGGCAATGACGGGTTCCGAAATCCGCATCCAAAACGCCCGCGTCGATCAACTCGGTCTTATCCCGACAGCATTCCGCAAACTTGGCATCAAGATTAATATTGAGGGCGACGACATCATCATTCCCGCGCAAAACCGTTATGAGATAGCATCTTACATCGATGGTTCTATCCTCACGATAGCCGATGCGCCTTGGCCTGGCATCACTCCCGACTTGTTGAGCGTACTACTCGTAGTAGCAACGCAAGCCAAAGGCAGCGTCCTGATTCACCAAAAGATGTTTGAGAGCCGCCTCTTCTTCGTGGACAAACTCATTGATATGGGCGCACAGATAATCCTCTGCGACCCTCACCGCGCCACTGTCATCGGTCTCGACCACAAATTCTCCCTGAAACCCACCACAATGATTTCGCCCGACATTCGTGCTGGCGTTGCATTGCTAATCGCCGCCCTCTCCGCCCCCGGCAAATCCACAATCCACAACATCGAACAAATCGACCGTGGCTACGAGGATTTTGACAACAGACTCAGGCTGTTAGGGGCAGTGATAGAGAGGAAAGGGTAATTAATTTAACGGCGGTTAATTTAACCGTCATTAAATTAATGGAGATTAAAATAAAGAATTTCACTATGAAATACACCGAATTTGAAGATTTGATTTCGTCTGACCGTATGCGGAAATACATCGCCGCGTGTGGCAATGATACGCGCAAAGCAATGAAACTTTACCGCTTGAATTTGAAACTCTCTCAGGAAATGTTTACGGTGATAAGTTGCTTTGAGGTTACTTTGCGTAATAAAATCGACAAAGTGATGCGGCAGTATTTCGGCGGCGATTGGTTGAGGGATTCTGTTGCTTATAACGGTATTTTCTACACTGACAACCGTGTAGAACAAACGCGCAAAATCATCACGAAAGCGTATAACGAATTGGTTAGGGAAAACAATTATTCTCATACCAAATTGTTGTCGCAGATGGAATTTGGCGTTTGGAAATTTATGTTCAACAACGTTCAGTACCGTTTGAGCGGACGGCATTTGTTGTCTGTTTTCCCAAACAAACCGAGGTCAACGCCGCTGATGAGGATTGATAATTCAAAGATATTCAGTGAATTACATACCATAAATCTTTTAAGGAATAGAATTGCACATCATAAACCAATTTGTTTTGGACAAGGTACGAATGTCAATCTTCAAAGTGCAACAGATTGTTATTCAAGCATTATAACCCTTTTTAAATGGATGGGTGTAGATGCTGATACATTTCTTTACGGCTTAGACCACATAGATTCTGTTTGCAAACAAATGTTAAATATTTAGTTTGTTTATTAATTTGTTTGGTAGAAATAAATATTTCGATTATATTTGCATCGTTAAGTCCCGACAGTCCCTGAGAAATCAAACTGCCGGGTATTGTTTTTTATACCTCCCCCGTACTCGTCTTGTCATAAAATCCCGGTATCTTGTAATCGTAATCCTCGTCCTTGGGCTCTTTCTTTGGGTGGTCTTTTACGAAAATCAATCCGCAGACAAATCCTGCCACTGCGCCAAGGGCGTGCGACTCCCACGATACGTGCGGTTGGCTTGGCAATATGCCCCACACCATTCCGCCGTAGAGGAAGATTATTATCAACGAAATTGCTATTGCGCCAATCCTTTTGCTCATTATGCCTCCAAAAAAGAGGAACGATGCCAACGCATATATCACGCCGCTCACGCCGATATGGTATGCCGGACGCGCAAATATCCACACCAAAAGTCCCGTCATCACATAAAGCGTGGCAAATATCATCACATAATTGCGCCTATAAACGAGCGTGAGCATCGCCAGCAGCACGGGAAACGCCGAAAGGTTGGATATCAAGTGACTCCAATCGCCGTGAATGAAAGGTGCAAAGAGGATGCCCTTCAAGCCCGAAATTGTCCTCGGCAATATGCCCGCATCCACAAAACTCGTCATAAACAACCTCTCCACTACGAAGACCAGAAAGATGATTACCGTCATCACTATCGGTAATATGAGGAATGATAGGTGTTTTTTCATAATTATGTTGATTATAATTGTTGCTACTTATACCGCAAATTTAATACAAAAAAAGAGGCTGTCCAAATTTATTTTTTGAACAGCCTCTAATTATATTTGTGTTGGATGGCATCGTGTGGAGACGCGATTAATCGCGTCTCTACAATAGCGTCCTGTCAAATCCTATTGGATTGTTTATTTTGTATCCTTGAACAGCGACTGAGCCATTACGTACAAGCACCTGCGCCAAGTGAGGAACTCGTGTGCAGTGCCTTCGGATACGTAGCCCTCGATGTTGTAGCCTGCGCCTTTGCAGTCAGCAGCCGATTTCTTGATGCCGGCGGGATTTTCCTTTTCACCGCAACCTACAAAGAGGTACTTGATTTGGCTCTTGTCCTGGAAATCGGAGGGTGCAAACTGTCCGCCGCTCAGCAAGCCAAACGATGCAAACATATCTACCCTGCGGCCAGAAATCAACTTGGTGGTCATACCGCCCATCGAGAGGCCAGCCAAAGCGCGGTTGTTGCGGTCGGTCTTGGTCTTGAAGTGCGAATCTACGTAGGGAATGAGTTCGTTGCAGAGCATTTCCTCAAACTCCTTGCCGGTGAACTGACCAATTGAACCAAACTTGAAATCGTTGGTCAAGCCGTAAGCATTGACGATGATGAAGGGTTTGCATTTGCCTTCTGCAATGAGGTTGTCCATAATGAGGTTTTCGTGGCCCTGGTTGCTCCAAGCGGTCTCATCCTCGCCCCAGCCGTGCTGCAAGTAGAGTACGGGGAATTTTTCCTTGGGGTTCACACCGTATGTCGGGGGAGTGTAAACAAATGCACGTTGGAACTTGTTGGTGCTGGGGCTCCAAAAGAGGATTTGCTGTACGTTGCCGTGGGGAACGTTCTTTTCAGCGTAGAAGTCCTTGTCGTGAGCGGGAATTTCGATGCCGCTTTCCCAACGTACCGAGCCGTAGTAGTTCTTTGCGCCCGGGTCGTTGACAACGCCGCCGTCGATAGTCAAGTGGTAATAGTGGAAGCCTTCGTCCATCGGGCCTTCGGTAGTGCCTGTCCAGAAGCCATCCTTGTCCTTGTGAAGAACGGTAGCACCAACGCCGCCCATATTGCCGCCGAGTCCGAGGCTAACGATTACTGATTTAGCCTGGGGAGCGTTAACGCGGAACCTTGCGTAGCCCTGAGAGTTTACCATCGGGTATTCCTGACCGGGCTGGTTGAGTTCAGAGGGTTTGAAGTCTGCTTTGATGTTGGGATTGTCGAGTGCTGCATTGAACCTCTTGACAATGCCGTAGGACGGTTTGCGTTTGCAGTCCTTGTCGAAAAGGAGGGGGTAGTTGTTGACGCCAACCCACGAATCGCGGTCGCTGACATTCCAGAATGTTACTACGTCGATTTTGTCCTTGTACTTGCGGAACACGCGGAAGAGTTGCGAGTACATATTGTTGTGGAGGGTGCGGGTGTAGTCCTGAATTTGAACGCCCTCGTTGCGGCTGAATTGCAACTGACCGCCCATTTCCTCGTTGGCGCGGACGTCAAGCTCGGTGAAGTGGATGTGGTCAACGATTGTAGAGTACTTCTCGATGGCTGCCGAGATGTCTTCCATAGAAGGACCATATACATTGTAGTGTCCCTGCATACCGATGCCGTCGATTGGCACACCGGCGTCTTTCATCTTCTTTACCATATTGAAGATGCGGTCGCGCTTGCCAGGGTCGGCTGCATTGTAGTCGTTGTAGAACAATTGTGCCTTTGGGTCGGCTTCCCTTGCGAATTGGAATGCCTTGGCGATAAACTCGTCGCCGCAGAGTTTGTAGTGGCGGGAATCGCGGTAGGGCGACGGGTTGGGGTTCCACGGATTTGGGCGCACATTGTCAGCCATTGCCTCGTTGACAACGTCCCAGCAATATACGATGTCCTTGTAGCGGTTTACGACTGTGGTGATGTGCTCTTTGAGTCGTGCGTAGAATACTTCCTTGGTAACTTCCTTGCCCTTAGCGTCGGTGAACATCCAGTCGCAGAATTGGCTGTGCCAGCAGAGGCAGTGTCCGCGCATCTTGATGCCATTTTTGCGACAGAAGTTAGCAATTGAATCCGCCTTGTCCCAGGTCCATACGCCCTCTTTGGGATGTACGGAGATAGGTTTCATATCGTTTTCGGCGGTGATGCTGTTGTACTCGCGGAGAATTACCTCCACTTCCTTGGGATTGGTGATGTTGCGCATATTGACCGCCACGCCCACCTTGAAATAGTCTTTGTAGGCGTCTTTGAGACCTGTGGGGTCGTTGTCCTCCTGAGGTCGTCCCCATTGAGCGAAGGCAGATGTCGCGGTCATCAACACCGCCGCCGCTAATGTCAAAAGTTGTCTTTTCATTCTTCTAATGTGTGATTTGTGATTAAATTTTAACGGTTAAACCGTATATTTTGACCGCAAATATATAAATTAGTTTAATACGATGTTAAAAAAAATAATCCTTGCCCTGAAAAATGAATATACAAAGAAGGCTGCGCCATATAATAAGGTGCAGCCTTCTTTGTAATTATTTCTTGCAAAATTCAGTTTTATTGTACCGTATGTTTGCACACGGTAATTGACTGTCCTCTGGCGATTGTGCCGCGTTTGTCTACACGTCCGTTTTTGTCAACGATGGAGATATTGTAGCTAATCGGGTTTTGAGAACGCTCGCGCCACTTGAAGCAAACCACCTTGATGGTGTAAGTGCCCGGGGACGGCTTCAACCAATAGATATTTTCCTGCGGGCGCGACGTGGTGCCAATGAGAGCGTTGGCGTCGAGGTCGAGGATGCCTGTACCGCCGTTGCACGTTGCCTTGCGCTTGGAGAAGTAAATCTCGTTGCCGCAGGGATCGATGACATGGAGGTCGAGGTCGGTCTTGCAATACCATTGGAGGTTGATGCGGAGGTCGCCGCTCTCGCCCTTGAGGTCGTCCTGCTTGTTGTTTGGCGGAGGCGTGGGCTTGGGCTGCTCAATCTTCGTAAGCGGGATTGTACGCGAATCCTGGGTGTTCAATTGCGCCAAAGTCTTGTTCTTGACCTTGGTGTTGTTGCCGTTGTAACCCGTCTTGGTGGCGGCGATGGAGAGCTTGTCGGAGTCCAAGATATTGGCAACTACAAACTCGCCGGCGTTGTTGCTGTACTCGGTGGCGATGAGTGTGCCGTTCTTGTAAATCTCGTTTTTGACGCCGGAGAGAGCTGCACCGGTGCCATCCACATTCTTGAATACCAACGACTTGGTGAGCGGACGAAGATACATGGTGCGTTTTTCCTCGTCAAGATTCATAAACTGCTGCACCGTGTAGCCCGAAAGCGTAGTATCGGCGTATCCTGCCTTGGATGCCGTGAATTTTAACGTGCTGGAAATCCTCAGCGAATCAAACATACCTACGCCAACACCGTTGGTATTGGTCTTCATTGTACGTGCCGCGCCATTGATTTCCAAAGTGACTGTGGCATCTGCAAGCAATGTCTTGGTATTCAGGTTTTTGACTATGACTTTCACGCAGCCCTTCAATGGCTTGAGGTGCAGCGTCTTTTCGTCGTCGGTCATATTGCTGATGTCGAAGAGCGATGCTTCCAATGTGTCGTTTTCGTAGCCTTCCTTGGATGCAATCACTTTTACAGAGCCGCAGAGTGGCATGTCGGTAATGTCAAACTGGCCAGCGACATCTGTTTTGGTGTTGTCGTTGGTACTGTTGCCGTCAACAGTGCGAATGATCTGGAGGTCGGCTTCGGGGATAGGCTCGTTGTCGTCGGCATCAACTACCTTGAGCGTCTCCACGCTTGCAACAGCTCCAAGATAAACCTTCTTGAAATCGTCGGGCGGGAAGTCGCGATACTTGTAACCGGCGTTTTTGAGACTGTAGCAACCGTTGCCGCAGCTTGTGAATAGCGAATCGCTATGACCGCCAAACAGCTTGTACCACAGCGGTTCAGCCACGCCCGCAATTACGAGCTTGCCTTCGGTGTCGGTGGTGTCCTTGACCGTGAGCATCGTCTTGCCGCCAAAAGTGGATGTGACGGGATAATTGACCGTGGCGGCGGCTTTTGCAACGGCGATGTCGCTGCCCTGCTGCGCATACTGGATGTTGATGTCCCTCTTGACTGGTATCAGGAGAATCAACGGCAACAGGAACAGAAAAATCCACCATGGAAACTTTTTGCGTTTTACTGTCAGCACAACGTCTCCGTTTTGTTCCGTTGCTGTCACTTTTATAGTAGTACTCTTCATAATATTAAGTGCGTTAAGAGTTGTGTTGTATTACTTTTGACAGTCCCTCTATTTTTATCCCAAAAATTAAAAGAATTTCGAATAAATTAAAAGAATATTCTTTCAATTCTTTGCCATTCTTTTAATTTTGGGCTAATGCTACGCTACGAGAGCGGCGGAGCCAAGGACGGCGATGTTGGTGCCGAGCAATGCCGACGGCAACACTTTCACCTTGTCCTTGAACACGGGCAGCATATACTGCTCCATGTACTTCTTGGTGGCGTCCACGATAAGCTCCTTGGCGTTGGCAAGTCCACCAAAGATGAACACTGCCTCGGGGCTGAGCACCGTGCAAAGGTCGGCGAGCTTGCGTCCGAGGATGTCGGCGGTGTAGTCAAACGCCTTCAATGCCAGTTCGTCGCCCTCCGTCGCAAATATATAGATGTCTTTGCTTGTGAGTTTAGAAAACGGAATGTCGCGCATCTTGGATGGCGTGTTGTATTTAGCCATCAATTCAAACGCCGTGCGCTTGATGCCGGTGGCTGATGCGTATGTCTCCAAACATCCGAGACGACCGCAGCCGCACTGCCTGCCGCCGGGTATCACCACCGAATGTCCGAACTCGCCCGCGAAACCATCCGCGCCATACACGAGGCTGCCATTGACCACTACG
>JAEEGK010027557.1_pt1 | contig 11466 bp, 8 predicted proteins | sample 8958771 | NCBI WGS metagenome assembly JAEEGK01 (sample SAMN16246547, study PRJNA631951) | gut metagenome | biome: gut microbiome; feature: rumen; material: SC-attached | host: Bos | place: Iran: Karaj | collected 2018-10 | reverse complement strand
CAAGTCGACACCATACTTCTTAATAAATAATTGATTAACAGCATCGTGATGCATCGTCTTAAACAAAGGATGATCTAATGTTGGAGTGATGTACTCGACAAACATTCCTTTTTCTAAATGAACGCCATTATATGTAATGGTATCCTTAACAGTAATCTTCCAAGTTGCCATAATAATCTTGCATTTATGTTTATATTCTGTCTAAAATTGCATATCCAAGTTTCAATAAAGGGCATTCCTTGTTTATGACCGAACTTACGATATCTGCTAATCTTGGCAAATCTTCTTCCAAATTATTCAAAGGAATAACCATTCCGGCAAAGTGCCACCAATTTTTACCTTGAGTTTCTGAGGGAATGACCCCATCGGTCTTATAAAGCTCAATTAGTTGATTATACTCACTTACATTGTTTTTCACAACTTCCATTATTTTGTTTTGGATTTCTAACACAACATAAATATGAGGACACTGACCATGTTCAGGTCTAAAAATTTTCTTACGATAGAATACTGTTAGCATCATCTGCTCTTTTGCCCTTGGGTCAGTGAATACGTATTTTACGTATTCCCTTTCAGGCTTTGGTCTCAGTCGAAGTGACTCAATCCGATTTTTTAAGAGAGAGTTTTGGCCACATTCCATAACAGTCACAACGTAGTCTCTTATATGACGGTATATGTCGTGGACTTTGATAATTTTTTCCATATTCCCTTCGTGGCAAAAGAATGCCAACTCTTCCTGATCAATCATGTTGGTAATATTTTTAATATTCTTGTAAAATTCTTGTAAAAGATACAGATGATGAGGATTCGCACCATCTTCATAACTTGATAGATTAGACATCACTTGCTTCAGCAAATCAATATGTGTGATACTGAAAAGGTTGTCATGTGAAATTTCATTTGTTCTTTTCCCTTTTAGCGCATATTTTTTTAAGCCCAATACGATAACTTTTACATCATTATAGCCATTTCTTTGAACAGTTCTATTATAGAGATTCAAGTCATTATCCAATGAATGAAATACTTTATTTTCAATTATAATAGCCCGGGGCTTGTCTCTATCTGTCATTAGTAAGTCAATACGTTTATTGCTTTCTGCCACATATTCTCTAACAATTTTAAAATCATTGAGGAAGTGGGACTCGATACCGATTAATTGCTCAAAGCTTCTTATAAAGAGGTCATTCAATCCATGTTCCTCCTCTGTGTTGAAAAAGAAACTATAAATATCAGACCACATATTCTCATGATGTGTTACACCCGTTATGTCCATGAGAGAACGTTGCCATCCTCTAGATACAGGAATAGCAGATAGGGACTCTACCCAATGTTGAAGTTGTTCCATATTATTCATGTTTGCTTTCTTTTAATTTCTGGAATAGTCCTCCGAACGGGCTAATTACTCGTTCATAAATCCTTGATGCATCACCACGATACGAAGGATGATAAGACTTGATGACATATATGTTCTCATTTTCGTAGTAGCGTATGCAACATTCCAACTTTTCTTTATAAGCAGGATGGTAGTATTTCTTCTCCTCAAACTTTGAGCCTGAAAGGTATTCTTTGGTAACGAAATCATATTGAGAATCTTCACCATCGCAGCATATAAGAACATTGGGTTTCAAGATATCCAATTCTTTGCTGATAAAATTACCATAATCTTTAAATGCATTTTTCATTTCTTGCAGAGAAACAATCGAACCACCTGCATTCTTTTTACATTCTATAAGAGCAAAGGGCGTTGTATTCCATTCTCGAATAACATCTTGCATTTTTGTTTTCATGACTTCACTATAGCCATATCTTTGACCTTGACTTGTCTTTAGAATTCCATAGAAAATAAGGGCTATGTTCTTTATGAAATCATTTTCAAGATTCTGGTTAATAGAACCATTCTTTTCATCTATGAGCCATCCCCGAATATCTTGTCCTCCATGAGGATTGTCCTTTAGCAAAAATGCAACACGAAGAGGTGAATTTTCCCATAATTCATTAATGTTGATGGACGGGTTGGCCTTTAATAGCAAACCATCTCTACAGAATCTATCCTTTTCGGTTTGTTCGTAGTTGTCCTTCCATTGCTCAAAAAGAGCATCAAGCAATTCGTTGTAATTAATATGTCTATTCATGTTTTCTGAATTTACAAAATTAGTATTATACTTGTTCCACATTCTCTTTATCTTACCAGCAATCTCCTTCCGTAGCCATACAGGTTCCAACACTTCTATGTCTTCGCCCATCGAGAGGACTTCCTGCTGAAAATCAAACTCAGGACATAGATGTAGTTGGAAAATGCTAAACTCACCACTTCTCTCGATTTCTTTCTGAGTGCTATGAAGTGGGAGCGAACGGAGATAGTTAGCCTGACCTGCTGATACCTTCAGCTTAATCGTCTGTGGTTTGGCATCAGTATTGGCAATGATACCATAGAAGTTCTCAAAGAATTCAGATGGATCAAAGTCTTCCATCATTTTAAATTTCTGGTCTTTCAATACATCTACATCGTAGATCCTGTCAATAGCATATATCATCAGTCGCTGATAATATGGGTTCCACGCCAACATATACCAGCGTTGCTTGAACAGCTTGACACAATAAGGCTCTATATTAAAGGTGTTACTTTCTTCACGCCAATAGCTCTGGTAGGTGATTCGAATGACATTATTCTTCTTCATTGACTCGATAATCGTTGACAGGTGCTCTTGTCCTGAAGGTACATCTTCAAGCAGAATCCTGTTTTTCATATTCTGGTTCTCAATAAGAAGATTGCTTACTGATATTGTACTTAACAGCCAACTCCGTATGCTGCCACTTTTTATCTCACTGGCATTTTCTATATAATAATGGTAACCACCCTTACGCTCACATTCAATCACTAAGCCAAACATCTCCTCTACGGCGATTCGCCACTTATGGAAGGTGCGAAGAGCAAGTTCAACTCCTTCGCTCATGTCGTTATCCAACCACTTTTCGTTGATTTCCTCGAACGTTATGCGTTTAGCCTTGTAGATAGTTTCTACAAGCCAAACATACTTGTTTAAGAGGTTCTTAGCCATAATACAATTCTATTGTTTTGTGCAAAGATAGTAAAAACATATGTATAATTGAGGCACAAGTTGGGAAAATATTCATTATTTTTAATAAATGATTAAAAGAGTTGATTATTCCCTTTATACACTTCTATAAAAATTTTAAGAATGCTATGTATAGCCTACATACCTACATAAAAACACGGGAAAAGCCTGTATTTATCGAGTTTTTACGCATTCGCAAGCCTACATATAGCCTACATAAGCCTACATAAAATATACCTGTTTTTGGGCAAAAAGCATACATATTCTTAGGATTCTTAAGGCAGGTGAGCGACATGAAAAGCCGATGTTTGAAGTTTTTAAGCGGAAGTTAACGCCTAAATTCTCTAGAGAATATAAACGTAAATCCCTAGTTTATTGTTGCTGAAAGGCTTGTTAGCCGTCAAATTCTCTAGAGAATTAAAACGTTAAAAAGGGATTAAAAAGTTACAACGTCACTGTAAAGAATCAGAATGAAGGGGTGTCGAAAAAAAGGAAAAGCGGAAGCCACGTGACTCCCGCTTTTGGATACTGACCTACGGTGATATCTTGCTGCGCTCGGATTTCCTCATGCAAAGCATGGTAAATCCCTCTCTTGCACCAGATATTCTCCTATTTGGACGGCATTCAGGGCTGCACCCTTGCGGATTTGGTCGCCAGAAAGCCAGAAGGTAAGTCCGTTCTCATCGGAAAGGTCTTTGCGAACACGACCTACATAGACATCATCCTTGCCAGCTGTCTCCAAAGGCATGGGATAAACAAGATTGGCAGGATCGTCAACGAGTGTACAACCAGGAGCAGCAGCAATAGCCTTCTGTGCCTCCTCAACACTCAGTGGGCGCTCTGTTTCAATCCAAACACTCTCGGAATGAGAGCGTAATGAACTGACACGTACACACATAGCCGAGCATTTGGCATCGGTATGCATTATCTTCTGTGTCTCGTTATACATCTTCATTTCCTCCTTTGTGTATCCATTCGGCTGGAATACATCAATCTGAGGAATCACGTTATATGCCAACTGATGAGGGAATTTCTTGATGGTCTTAACCTCGCCTGTTTCCACCATTTCCTTATATTGCTGTTGGAGTTCAGCCATAGCAGCGGCTCCTGCGCCAGAGGCACTCTGATAAGAACTGACGTGAATGCGCTTGATGTGAGACAGTTTTTCCAAAGGCTGCAATACAACCACCATCATAATAGTGGTACAGTTAGGGTTGGCAATGATACCGCGAGGACGCTTCAGCGCGTCTTCCGCATTACACTCGGGAACCACCAAGGGAACGTCATCATCCATACGGAATGCAGAACTGTTGTCAATCATCACGCAACCGTATTTGGTGATTGTCTCAGCATATTCCTTTGACGTGCCGGCTCCAGCAGAAGTGAAGGCAATATCAATGTCCTTAAAGTCGTCGTTGTGTTGGAGCAACTTCACTGTCAGTTCCTTGCCGCGAAAAGTATATTTACTTCCTGCACTGCGTTCTGAACCAAACAGTACGAGTTCGTCCATCGGAAAATTTCTCTGGTCAAGGATTCTCAGAAACTCCTGACCTACGGCACCTGAGGCGCCAACGATAGCTACTTTCATCTTTCTTTTTTATTATTAATACACCAATTTGGCTGCAAAATTACAAAAAATTCTCAATTATCAATTATCAATTGTCAATTATTTCGTATCTTTGCAAACAATATGATACTTTTGACATCATATTTCCCGATTACGGACCCGACGCTGATTTTCTTCGTCGTGTTGATAATTATTCTGTTTGCCCCTATCATCATGGGTAAACTGCGCATCCCTCATATCATTGGAATGGTGTTGGCAGGTATGATGATTGGCAAATATGGGCTTAACATTCTGGAGCGTGACTCATCGTTTGAGCTCTTCGGCAAAGTGGGATTGCTTTATATCATGTTTCTGGCTGGACTGGAAATGGACTTGGAGAGTGTGAAGAAGAATTCCAAACGATTCCTGATATTCGGGCTCCTCACCTGTTTCATTCCCCTTCTCATGACTTACATCATGGCCATGTGGATGCTTGACTACTCGCCGCAGGCCTCTTTTCTCTTGGGATGTATCATGGCATCTAACACGCTGATAGCCTATCCCATTGTAGGACGCTACGGACTGCAACGCAACTCAAGTGTGATGCTGGGGGTGGGTTCTTCCATGATATCACTGTTCCTGGCGCTTGTTATGCTGGCGGCATTGGCAGCTTCCTATGGCGAGAGCACCGGCATCTGGTTTTGGCTGTTCTTCCTGCTGAAATTCAGTGTATTCTTAGTTGCCAGCGCTTGGCTCATTCCCAAAGTAGCCCGTTATTTCCTACGTCGATATTCTGATGCTGTGATGCAATTCATCTTTGTGTTAGCAGTGATGTTCCTCAGTGCAGCAGTATCAGAGGCAGTAGGTGTAGAGGGCATTGTCGGCGCCTTTATCTCTGGATTGATATTGAACCGATACATCCCACATGTATCACCCCTGATGAACCGCATTGAGTTTATCGGCAATGCACTCTTCATCCCCTATTTCCTGATTGGTGTAGGTATGCTGATCAATCTCGGTTCACTCTTCACAAGTATTCACATGCTATGGATAGTTGTGTTGATTGCCTTCTTCGGCACCTTTGGCAAGGCTGTGGCTGCCTACGTTTCGAGTTTGCTGTTCCGATTGCCGAAGTCGGCTGGACACATGATGTTCGGACTCACCAGTGCCCATGCTGCCGGTGCTATCGCTATGGTAATGGTGGGGATGCGTTTGGAGGTAAGTCCCGGCGTCTATCTGGTCAACGACGAGATTCTGAACGGTGTGGTTATTATGATACTGGTCACTTGCATCATCAGTACACTGATGACTTCCCATGCAGCCCGACAGATAGTGCTGAATGCCAGCAGCCAGCAACTGTCAGCCAATAGCAACCAACGCGACGACGAAAAGATTCTGCTATGCGTCAAATATCCGGAAATAGCGCCGCAGTTGCTCGAATTGGCCATTATGGTTCGCAACCAGAAACTAAACCGAGGACTTGTTGCACTCAATGTGGTGTATGACGACAACAATGCTGCAACGAACAGGGAACGTGGTTTGCAACTGCTCGAACGATTGGAGCAACAAGCCAGTGCAAGTGAGGTGAAAATGCAGACGCAAGTACGTCTGGCAACCAACATTGCCAATGGTATCAAGCACGCCTTCCGCGAATTTGCCGGATCAGAAATCATTATGGGTATGCACGTACATACCGAAGCCAATTCGAAGTTCTGGGGTGACTTCATTCAGAGTCTTTACAATGGTCTGAACCGCCAGATTATCCTCAGCCGTTTCGTTCAACCACTGAACACATTACGACGCATACAAGTGGTGGTTCCCTCAAGAGCAGAGTTTGAGCCAGGTTTCCACCGTTGGTTAGAGCGTCTGAGCAGAATGGCAGACAATTTAGATTGCCGCATCCAGTTTCACGGACGAAACGAAAGTTTGGAATTAATCCGTGAATACATCAATAATCTGCATCCTGCCGTACGTGCCGAATACACCTTCATGGCCCATTGGAACGAACTGCCCAAGTTGGCAGAGACGATTAAAGAAGACCATCTGTTCGTGGTCATTACAGCACGTAAAGGTACCATCTCTTACAAGAATGCGCTGGAACGATTGCCCAACGAACTGATGCAACACTACTCTGGGAAAAATCTGATGATTATTTTCCCTGACCAGTATGGCAACCAGAAAGAAGACCGCATGACCTTCACTGAAGCACAACATCAGGAGGAAAGCAGCATCTATGACTATATAATGAGAAAATTAGAAAAATTCAGAAAATGATTGACATAAAAAATATCACCAAGAGCTTTGGTTCACTTCAGGTGTTGAAAGGCATCGACTTGCACATCAATCGTGGCGAAGTGGTGAGTATTGTGGGACCAAGTGGAGCTGGCAAGACCACCCTGCTCCAGATTATCGGCACCCTGGACAGACCTGACAGCGGCTCTGTGTTTGTTGACGATATCGACGTCACCAATCTTTCGCAGAAACGTCTCTCCGACTTTCGCAATAAGCACATAGGTTTCGTATTTCAGTTTCATCAACTGTTACCAGAGTTTACTGCTATCGAGAATGTAATGATTCCTGCATATATCGCTGGCGTCTCACAACGTGAGGTAAAACAAAGGGCGCAGGAATTGCTCGAATTCATGGGACTCAATGACCGCGCGAGTCATAAGCCCAACGAACTGAGTGGAGGAGAGAAGCAAAGGGTGGCAGTAGCACGAGCGCTCATCAACAAGCCTGCCGTCATCCTGGCTGACGAACCCAGCGGTTCACTCGACTCAAAAAACAAGGAAGAACTACACCAACTCTTTTTTGACTTGCGCGACAAATTCGGGCAGACCTTTGTAATTGTGACGCACGACGAACAGTTGGCAAGTATTACCGATCGTACCATCCATCTAAAAGACGGTATGCTGGAATCCCCTATCGACCCTATAATCTCTACTGAAAATGATTAAACTCGGCGACTATAACACCCTGCGCGTAGTGAAGCGCGTGGACTTCGGTTTTTATTTAGACGGAGGCGACGAAGGCGAAATACTTCTACCCAAACGTTACGTGCCCAAAGGTCTCAACATTGGGGACGACATCACTGTCTTTATTTATCTGGACCAAGACGAGAAACTCGTTGCCACCACCCAAGAGCCACTTGCAAAAGTGGGCGATTTTGCTTGGTTGGAGTGCGCCTGGACGAATGAATACGGCGCTTTCCTCAACTGGGGACTGATGAAAGACCTGTTCTGCCCTTTCCGTGAACAGAAACAGCGTATGCAGAAGGGACAGCGATACTATGTCTATATCATGGAAGACGAGAAAACCCACCGTCTTATGGCCACCGCCAAAGTGGAACGCTATCAGAAACACGACGGCTACCAGCGTGCCCTCGACTTCAGCGACGAACTGCTACGCTACCTTCAGGAGCATGGCGGGCACTGCGCCTTGGGCGACAAGAGTCCTGCTGACGAGATAGCGGCTTGCTTCGGCGTGTCGAAGAAGATATATAAAAAAGCAATCGGCGACCTTTACCGCCGCCGATTGATTACTATTTCCGATGAAGGCATCGCCCTCGTTTAGAACTCTGCACTCTTTGGTGTACGTGGGAACGGAATGACGTCGCGAATGTTCTGCATTCCGGTAACAAACAGGATAAGGCGTTCGAAACCGAGTCCAAAGCCTGCATGAGGACATGAACCCCAGCGACGGGTATCGATATACCACCACAAATGGGTCTTGTCCATCTGGCGTCGATCAATCTCAGCCATCAGTTTGTCATAGCTTTCCTCACGGACGCTACCACCGATAATCTCACCAATCTGAGGGAACAGCACGTCAGTACCCTGCATCGTCGGACCAGGGGAAACAGCGCCCTTGTAACCTACAGAACCGCCATCAGCAGTATCCTGGTTCTGCTTCATATAGAACGACTTGAAGGCACGTGGGTAGTCAGTCATGATGACTGGCTTCTTAAAGTGCTCCTCCACGAGGTAGCGCTCATGCTCTGATGCCAAATCATCGCCCCAGTTACAGGGGAACTCGAACTTCTTACCATTTTTGATAGCCTCCTGCAGGATATTGATACCTTCTGTGTAAGGAAGACGCACGAAGGTTTCCTTCAGCACACCCTCCAAACGCTCCAACAGCGTCTTGTCAATCATCTTGTTCAGGAACTCCAAATCATCCTTACAGTTATCAAGAGCCCAACGAACGCAGTATTTGATAAAGTCCTCTTCAAGGTCCATCAGTTCCTCCTGATCAAGAAAAGCAACCTCAGGCTCTACCATCCAGAACTCAGCCAGATGGCGGGGAGTGTTTGAATTCTCGGCACGGAAAGTAGGACCAAAGGTGTAGATAGCCCCCAGTGCTGTTGCACCAAGCTCACCCTCCAACTGACCAGATACCGTCAATGAGGTCTGCTCGCCGAAGAAATCATCATCGTAGATAATCTTACCACTTTCGTCCTTCTTCAAGTCATAAAGGTTCTTGGTGGTTACCTGAAACATGTTTCCTGCACCCTCACAGTCGCTGGCTGTGATGAGTGGTGTGTGGAAATAGACAAAGCCATGCTCGTGGAAATAGGTATGGATAGCCATCGCCATATTGTGGCGGATACGCATCACAGCACCAAAGGTATTAGTACGCAGACGCATATGAGCATTCTTGCGCATTACCTCAAACGACTGCCCTTTCTTCTGCATGGGATAGGTATTGTCGCAAGCACCATAGAGTTCCAGTGCCGTAGCCAGAATCTCACTACTCTGTCCAGCCCCCTGGCTCTCCACCAACTTACCGATAGCACAGATGCAAGCACCCGTTGTCATCTGTTTCAGGAGTTCGTCGTCAAAGTCTGCAGGGTCAACCACCACCTGTATGTTTTTGATAGTGGAACCGTCATTGAGGGCTATGAAATCAACAGCTTTTGATGAGCGATGAGTTCTTACCCAACCCTTGACACAAACCTCTTTTCCATATTCTGTACTTTTCAGTACATCAATTATCTTTGTTCTGTTCATTGTAAATCTTCACTTGTCAATTACTCATAGGCTCCCATGCGCAGACGGTCAACTTCCTCCTCTGTGAGGTAACGCCAGTCACCGCGACGCAAGTTCTTCTTTGTAAGACCGGCAAACTGAACACGATCCAACTTAGTCACTCTGTAGCCAAGACTCTCAAAGATACGACGCACGATACGGTTCTTACCCGAGTGAATCTCAATGCCCACCTGTTTCTTATCTACAGGATCGGCATACTGGATGTCATCAGCCTTGATTTCACCGTCGTCCAACATGATACCCTCAGCAATTTGCTGCATATCATGAGCCGTAACGTTCTTATCGAGATAAACGTGATAAATCTTCTTCTTCAAGAACTTAGGATGTGTGAGCTTCGAAGCCATATCGCCATCATTCGTCAACAGCAGCACACCCGTCGTATTGCGGTCCAAACGTCCTACAGGATAGATGCGCTCCTGGCAGGCACCCTTTACCAAATCCATTACAGTCTTGCGCTGCTGGGGATCGTCACTGGTTGTAACATAGTCCTTCGGTTTGTTGAGCAATACATAAACCTTCTTCTCTGGGGTGACAGGGGTATCGTGGAACATCACTGTATCTGTACGCAGAATCTTGGTACCAAGTTCGGTCACCACCTCTCCATTGACTGTTACCACACCGGCCTGGATGAATTCATCGGCTTCGCGACGGCTGCAAACACCGGCATTAGCCAAGAACTTATTCAGACGAACGGGCTCGTTTGGATCGAAGTTTTCCTCCTTATATTCTATACGCTTTTTCAAGCTATACTTTGCATTGGGATCGTAGTCGGCAGTATGCTGACGATAACCGCCACGCTGTTTCTGTGGACCATAGCCACCACGCTGCTGACCATAGCCGCCACGCTGCTGACCATAACCACCGCGCTGCTGACCATAACCGCCACGCTGCTGACCATAGCCACCGCGCTGCTGACCATAACCGCCGCGCTGCTGACGAGGCTGATATCCACCCTCCTCACCTTCTGGCTGCTGATTATAACGTGGACGATAGCCACCCTGCTGCTGGCCATAGCCGCCCTGCTGCTGACCATAGCCGCCACGCTGCTGACCATAGCCACCGCGAGACTGATAACCGCCCTGCTGACCATAATTGTTGCGAGGACGGTAGCCACCCTGCTCACCATTATTTGAATTGTAACGCGGACGGTAGCCACCACGTGACTGACCGTATTCGCCCTGAGACCGCTGTGGAGCACCGCTCTGTAAGCTTGCACCAAAGCCCTCCGGACGGAAACCGCCTTCTTCATTGTTCTGACTGCGATTATAGCCACCCTGATTGTAAGGTCGTGTCTGTTGATGAATACGTGGACGTGGTGAACGTCCTGGCTTGTAACCTTGATAACCACTGGTTGACTGTGAATAGCCCTCACGGCTTACGTTTTGCTCTGTGGACTGTTCTTCTGTTTTCTTTTCGTTCTCTAATTCCATAATCTTAATGCTTTAATTTTTAATTAATTTTTTACCTGAAAGCCTCACGGCTCCCTTTGTGTTGTTAATAATTTCGGTTAAATACCTGTATAATTCATTGGCGTAATAGCCATTAATTCGTCTTTAATATCCTGACTGACTGCAAGTCCCTGAATAAACTCATGAATCAGTTCCGGGGTCATCTTTTGGTTGGTGCGCGTCAGTGCCTTCAGTGCCTCATAAGGGTGAGGATAGGCCTCACGGCGCAAGATGGTTTGTATTGCCTCGGCAACTACAGCCCATGTATTATCGAGGTCTTCCTGCAGTTTATCTTCGTTCAGAATCAGTTTGCGCAAACCTTTCAATGTGCTCTGCACAGCTATCAA
>JAEEGK010027556.1_pt1 | contig 11466 bp, 6 predicted proteins | sample 8958771 | NCBI WGS metagenome assembly JAEEGK01 (sample SAMN16246547, study PRJNA631951) | gut metagenome | biome: gut microbiome; feature: rumen; material: SC-attached | host: Bos | place: Iran: Karaj | collected 2018-10 | reverse complement strand
AAATTCTAACAAAAACCTTCCCTTTCAGCTTATTTTTGCGCATAAAAAAGATAAGAAATCGCCCGAAAATGCCACTAATGCCACCATAATGCCACCGCCTCAGCCCCCATAAACACAGGGCAAGTGGCAAAGTGGCATTTTTTTTTCGAGAAATAACTTATTATACGCGCGCGAAGGCTTATAGGCACATGCGTTCCTCATTTTTGGGGAGCATCCAATAATAACGGGACTGGTAGATTGGTTATCCAGTCCCGCTATTATTTTGGATGTGGTTTTAGGAGGCTATTATTCTACTATCACCTTTCTCCCGTTGTGAATGTACACGCCATGATTAGGCTTTTTCACACGTTGCCCATTCAGATTGTAGATGCTATCAGACTGGTTACTATCGGCATCAATTTGCTGAAGACCACTTGAAGAGCCTTCTACCGTCACCTTTCCTATGGCATCGGATGGCTTGATGGCCACACCGCTCGACAGAACAATGTCGCAGACCTTTATCTCATATTCGCCTGCCGCCATGTTTTCGTCAGCCTTTATCTTAAAGGTGAATATCGTGCCCGAATTGCCGTAGTAGGAATCTCCTTCGAAATTTACCGTGGCTACTGTCAGCGAGCCGTCTTCCTGTAAACTGGTCGACAGCGTGAAGCCGTCGCCGCGGTCGGTGTTGTTGGCGATGTCAATCTTTCCGTTCGATTTCGTTGCGAACGAGAGGCCTTCGGGCAAATCTATGCTGCACTGCAGTCCCTGGATGCCCTCTGTGTTGGTCATGTCCACGCTCACCGTCTTCGTCTCGCCGGGCTTTATGCTTATGGCACCGAGGCTAAGATAGTTGTCTGTGCCTGTTGCGGCCCGGCGGGGAGCCTTCATTGCCTTAGCGTTGGCTCTCTTCAGGATATACTTGTTGATGAGCACCACGGCATCGTTGATGTTAATGTCGCCGCTGCTGTCAAGGTCGGCTGCCTCCGGGATGAACTTGGCGTTGGGCTTGTTCAGGATGTAGTTCACTATGCATACGGCGTCGTTGATGTTGATGTCGCCGCTGTCGTCCACGTCGCCAGGCACGTACGACTTCACGGTCAGTACACAACTGGCCGTTGCAGGCTTATGCTCCACTCCGTTTACGTCAGAGAGGACGATGTTCTTCACCAGAATCTGGTAGTCGCCTTCGGCTACGGATTCATCCACCTGAAGCACCACGTTGACAATAGCACCGCTGTTGCCCGTGAATGGTATGCTCTCTCCAGAAAGGCCGGTCACTCTTATGCATCCGTCGTCCATCGTATTGCTCGACAGATTGTAGTCTTCTTCCATCCTTTCAGTAACGGTGATATCGTTCTTGCCGTTGGCTTTCTTTGCCACGGTTACGCCTTCGGGCAGTACTATGTCGAACTGCAAACCAGTTATCTGTTGCTCGTTGTTCATCAGGATGGGAAGCGTAAGGGTTTTGCCCGCATAGCCCGTCAGGTTATCCATGGCTATAGTTTTGTCGGTAGAGGCATCTAACTCTATGATATTCGTGAAAACGTTCCATCCTGCTGTGGCTTGATATTTGGCTCTTGAGCCGGCAGGAACGTAAAGAGGTATGTCCTTGTTTACTTGACTCCAACAATTCGCATTTACTTCAAAAGGCTCACTAATCATGGAATAGATTTCGCTTAGGCCGCTGCAACCATAGAAAGCGCCATCTCCGATGCTGGTAACGGGATTGGGGATGGTGACGGAAGTCAGGCCTTTGATATTATAGAAAGCATAGTCTGCGATGCTCGTCACGCTCTCGAGGATGATAGTGTTTTGGCATCCTGCTATCAACTTGTTCGTATTTGTCTCAATGATTGCATTACAGTCGTGTCGTGAATCGTATACGTTGTTTCCACTCTCCACTTTTAAAGAAACCAGGCCGCTGCAACCAGAGAAAGCATATCTTCCGATGCTGGTCACGGAATTTGGTATGGTCACGGATGTTAGGCCGCTGCAACCAGAGAAAGCTGAGTTCCCGATGCTGGTCACAGAATTGCCGATGGTCACGGAGGCTAGACCGTAGCAACTAGAGAAAGCCTCATCTCCAATGCTGGTTACGGAATTTGGGATGGTCACGGAGGTCAGGGCGTAGCAACCTCTGAAAGAATTGCCTCCGATGCTGGTGACCGAATTGGGAATAGACACTGAGGTCAATCCGCTGCAGTTCTCAAAAGTACTTCCTACGATGCTGGTTACGGAATTTGGGATGGTCACTGAGGTCAAGCCGCTGCAGCCAGAGAAAGCACCGTCTCCGATGAAGGTTACGGAATTAGGTATGGTCACGGAGGTCAAGCGACTGCAATCCCTGAAAGCACCATATCCGATGCTGGTTACGGAATTGGGGATAGTCACAGAGGTCAGGCCGCATTCCATGAAAGCCTGCGTTCCTATGCTAGTCACGGATTTGGGGATAGTCAGAGAGGTTAGGCCGCAATTACTGAAAGCTGAAACTCCGATACTGGTCACGGAATTGGGAATGGTAACGGTGGTCAGACCGTAGCAACTAGAGAAAGCATAGTCTCTGATGCTGGTTAGCCCAGTAAAGTATTGAAGTTCATTGAATGATGTGATGGTCGTATTTCCTCTAAACACCACACCCAAGTCTGTTACAGCAGCAGCTTCAGCCTCGCTCAGTTCTCCGTCACCGTTCTTATCCCATTTTTGCACGCAGAGAGTTTTCACGTTTGCATCGGCGAAGGTAATGGCAGGAGATAATGATTCTAATTCCACAATCTCCTTAAACTCATTCCAATAGTCAGCTGCCTCGTAGGCAGCCTTGCAGTTTGCAGGGACATACAGCGTGGCATTGGTGCGGTTAGTGAAAGTGTATGAACCAATAGAAAGTGGTGTTTTCATTTCTACAGTCACGGAGGTCAAACTGCTGCAACCATCGAAAGCCTGGTATCCGATGCTAGTCACGGAGTTGGGGATGGTTATAGAAGACAGACCGCTACAACCATCGAAAGCATACTCTCCTATGCTTGTCACGGTGTTTGGGATTACTGTGTTGTTACATCCGGTAATTAAAGTGTTAGTATTTGTCTCGATGATTGCATTACAATTATATCGTGAATCATATTTTGAGTTTCCACTCTCAACAATAATAGAAGATAGGCCGCTGCAATCAGAGAAAGCACCATTTCCGATGTTGGTTACGGAATTGGGGATGGTCACAGAGGTCAGGCCGCTGCAACCACGGAAAGTATACGCTCTTATTCTATTCACGTAAAAGGGGAACCGCAAATTCTTGATTTCCTCTCCGTTTAGATATAAATGATGGGCATATTCTAAAGGATTTGTTCCAGCAGGGCAACCTTGTCTCTCTACTGTACTGTAACTGAAAAAAATGATATTACACCAAGCCGCAATATCTGTAATATTTACTGAGGTTAAGCCACTACAACCATAAAAAGCAGTCTCTCCTATGCTGGTCACGGAATTAGGGATCGCCACAGACGTTAGGCCTCTGCAATCAAAGAAAGCATTGTCTCCGATTCTGGTCACAGGATAACTCTTTTCGTTATATGTTACATTTGCAGGGATGACAATATTTCCTGTATAATTATCACTACTATAACCTGGTGGACGAAAATATGTTACCTCCAACTCAGTGTCGTTATTCAGCCAGTTGTAATAGATATTTACGCCATCGCTATTCTTAACTGTAATGTCTCTGGCGAAAGCATCAACGCCTATCATGCTCAATGCGAAGGCGAAAAGGATGGATAATAGTCTTGTTTTCTTTGTATTCATAACGATTCTATATTTTATGATTAATTCTTTTATTAATGTTATCGCTTGGTATAGTGTATCATGGGAAAGACTTCACTAGTATGTCTAATTGTTGACGCTTGGGTTCATTTGAAAATATCCCTTTTCTAACTCTGCGGATACTTTTGCCAATCTCGCATAGTATGTCCTCTATCTCCCAAGCCGTCAAACCAGGGAAGTGGTGTGAAATATCAGGCATGTCGATAATGCTCTGGTTTAGGGACAATCCTTTTAACAGTTTTTTTCTTACCAACTCATTATACGCTTTCATTGGCAATGCATGAACATATACCTTTTTTGCTGGCAAAAGACTGCAGTCCCATAGCGCAGCCAGCCGAACAGAAATGTCGTAAATAATGAGTTGGCCTATAAAAGCGACTTTCGGATTGTTGAGGGTATTCCAAACATAATCATACAACTCTTCAAAGTCGGTGAACGTGCGTCCTGCAGGTTGAATCCAAAGCTTTGTAACCTTAATTTTATTAAGGATAATGTCTCTTGAGTAAATTGTTCTTTTGAAACGCCAAAGATATTTAGCGTGATTGCTTGGACTAATTATGTCTCCATACAACACACCTGCCAATAAATACCATGCCCAATCGTCATCATTTTGGGGCGCTTTAGGTGGAGAAGAACATAGATTCTTTCCCGGTCTAATCATGGTAATGTACCAATTAGATAATTTTGTTGTCATTAGTAGTATCTTTTTTAATTACGGTAAGAATAATTCATTTCACTTCTACACACAAAGTGTGAGCCGTATTTTTTCATTATTTCTTGCTGTTCGGGTACACAGGAATCTCCACCCCTGCGTTTCATTACCTTCTGCAGGTGCAAAGATACAATGAATGATTGAAACGGGATTGGTCCAAATTGGTCCAAATCATTGGTCCAATTAGTCCAAATTGCAATTTTAGGCGGTTTTAAGGGAGAAAAAGCACAAAAAACACGAAAAACGCCTTGATGAAATAGAGACTCTTATCAAGGCGGGGATTATTAACTAAACACAAAGGCTCAAAAATACAAAGATTATCACTTTTAATAGAACTTTGTGTTTTTGTTCTGCTTGGTAATTAGATGGATTAATGATTTGTGCGAAATAGGGAGTCATCCTCTATTTCGAGGTTGACGGGGATGGGGGCAGGAGCAAATTGCTCGAGAAGGCCCAGGTTGTTGAGGTCGCATTCGTCGGCGATGCGCTCCCAGACGATGGAGTCCTCGTTGGAGCGTGGACTGAGACGATAGACACCGAGGAAGGTGAAGGTGGAGTCGATGACGCCGCGCATAAAGGTGAGGCGGAGTTCGCGATTGGCAAGTGCCTTGACGTAAGCGCGCGAACGGTATAGGTTGACCTGTACTTGGGGAATATCCTGCTCAGGGGCGGGAGTCCATCGTTCGGTGATGGTGGGGAGCAGCTGGGTGGAATCTCCGTCGTTTTGCCATACCGGATGATGGTAGGTGGGGCACCAGACGTAGATGTTGTTAAGGTGGGGGATGGGCTGGTAGTGCTTTTTCTTATCAGTAGTGATTCCGAACAGTTTCAGGCAGTCGTCCATAGTAGCATAGGAATGCTGGCCTTTGTGGAGCGTTTGCTGTTCGAGAGTGCCGGTTGACTTAAAGAAAAGCCACATGGCAGTGATAAAAACGGCTGCAAGCAATAGTGCTGCTGCTGAAAGAAAATAGTTCTTTAGTCTGGACTTGGGCTCTTTGAGTTCCAGTTCTTCTATAGGCGTTTCGGGTTGTTCGTCTATCGGTTCCTGTTCTGGTTCTTCGGGTAAAGTGCCGTATTCTTTCTCTGCTGACGCCAGGAAATTGTACCAGTCTGCATAGCCAACATAATTAGAGAGAATGTTGAGTGATGTGGAGCGGGGAGTGTTGTCGTTCTGCAAATAACCCCAGATGCGTTTCAGAGTGGTGGAACTGACTTTCTCGTGAACTTCCTCAAAAATACGTTCGCTCAAGAAATCGAAGTCCTTGGGCGTGGCCATCTTCCTTCCAGTTTTCTGTTCTACCGCCTCACGGAGAAGTTGAAGGGCTGTCTTTTTGTTCATTATCTGTCAGTTTTTAACACGTTGAAGCGTGGAACTGTACGTTCCATCTTCAAGCTGAAGGCCGTAGGAAAGCCCCGAATAGATAAGATGATATAGACAAGTTCCACGCTATCGCGTGAAGCTGTCATGTCTTTCTTCATCTATTCAGAGTCATTTCTTGACTCCGGGATTTTTGCAATGATTGAAAATTTCCTACGTTTTCAGCTTGCAAGAGAAGAGCATAACGCTTCTGTTTTTTACCACGAAGATTTGGACAGCAACGCACAAGGCGCAACTATCCGGGGCAAAGGTAAGAATAATTTTTGAAAAGAAAAGCTTTTTGTCCGTTTTTTTAGAGAGTTACCGGAAGGAATCGGTGAGGAGCTTGATTTCTATCTGGGGGTTGATGCGCTCGTACAATATATTATATACGGCATCGAGGATGGGCATGTTGACGTGCATGTGGCGGTTGATTTCCTTCATGCACTTGGTGCCGAAGAATCCCTCGGCAATCATCTCCATCTCAATTTGCGCTGACTTCACGCTGTAGCCTTTGCCAATCATGGTGCCGAAGGTGCGGTTGCGCGAGAAATTGCTGTAGCCTGTCACCAGCAGGTCGCCCATATAGACGGAGTCTATGATGTTGCGGTCGAGCGGAGCCACGGTGTTGAGGAAACGGTTCATTTCTTGAACGGCGTTTGCCATGAGTACGGCCTGGAAGTTGTCGCCGTATTTCAGACCCGAGCAGATGCCGGCAGCTATGGCATAGACGTTCTTCAGCACCGAAGAGTATTCTATGCCGATGACATCCGTCGAAATTTTGGTCTTGATGTATTCTGAGGCGATGAGGTTGGCAAAAGCCGAGGCTTTCTCCTTGCTGGCACAGCCGATGGTGAGGTAGGAAAGACGTTCGAGCGCCACCTCTTCGGCGTGCGACGGTCCGCCAATGCAGGCAATGTTCTCGTATGGTACATCGTAAACCTGATGGAAGAATTCGGAGCAGACGAGGTTGTCGTCGGGAACAATACCCTTGATGGCGGTGATGATGAACTTGTCGCGCAGGCGGGTCTTCAGTTTCCGGAGATGATTCTTCAGATAGGGTGACGGGGTGACGAAAATCAGCGTGTCGTATTGCTGCACAATCTTGTTGATGTCCGACGAGAAATCTATTTCGCTGATGTCGAAATGAACACCCGTCAGATAGGCGGGATTATGGCTCAGACGGCGGAAATCCTCGATGCGGTCGTCGCGGCGCATATACCATCCGATGTGGTGGGTGTGTCCCACCACTATCTTGGCGATAGCTGTTGCCCAGCTACCACCGCCGATAATGGCAATAGAAGACCCACCCCCGGCCCTCCCTGAGAGGGAGGGAGCAGTATCTTTCTGTGAGGGGAACATATCCATGATTTATAATCCTGCCAAGTGAGAAAATGAGAAATTGAGAAAATGAGAGAATGAGAAATTATTCTTCACTCTTCACTTTTAACTCTTCACTTTTTGAGATCCACTCCTCTATTTCCTGTACAGAGGGCTTCTGCATGTCGAGCTTATACTTCTTCACGATGTCGCCGATTTTCTGCTGCAGGCCTTGGGCTTTCTGCTCGCGGATGTCCTGAACGAGATAGAAACCGGCTTTGTTGAGCACGGGAACCCATTCTTCGGGCACACCGATTTCGGCCCATTCTGCAGCGGTGCTGCGTGGAGCCTTCTTTTCGGGCTTCGTCTGTGGGAAGAGCATAATCTCACCAATGGCAAACTTTCCGGTCATGAGCATGACCAGACGGTCGATGCCAATGCCGATACCAGAGGTGGGAGGCATGCCGTATTGCAAGGCACGGAGGAAGTCGTGGTCGATAATCATGGCCTCGTCGTCGCCCTTGGCAGCAAGTTTCATCTGGTCGATGAAGCGCTCTTCCTGGTCGATGGGGTCGTTCAACTCAGAATAGGCATTGGCCAGTTCCTTGCCGTTGACCATCAGTTCAAAGCGCTCTGTGAGTCCGGGCTTCGAGCGGTGCATCTTCGTCAGGGGCGACATCTCCACGGGATAGTCGGTGATGAAAGTAGGCTGGATGAATGTTCCTTCGGCTGTCTCGCCGAAGATTTCGTCAATCAGTTTACCCTTACCCATGGTCTCGGTATCTTCGATGCCCAGTTTCTTGGCAATCTCGCGGATTTCGTCCTCGGTCTTTCCGTTCAGGTCGTAGCCGCTCTTCTCCTTGATGGCGTCGAGGATGGGCAGACGACGATAGGGAGCCTTGAAGGAAATGATGTTGCCGTCGATTTCCACTTCGGGCTTGCCGTTGACGGCAATACAGATTTCCTCAAGTGTCTTTTCGGTGAACGACATCATCCAGTTGTAGTCCTTGTAGGAAACGTAGAGTTCCATACAGGTGAACTCGGGATTGTGGGTCTTGTCCATGCCCTCGTTGCGGAAGTTCTTTCCTATCTCGTAGACACCCTCGAAACCGCCCACGATGAGGCGCTTCAGGTAGAGTTCGGTGGCAATACGCATATACATATCGGTATCGAGCGCATTGAAATGGGTGATGAACGGACGGGCAGAGGCTCCACCGGCAATGGTCTGCAGCACGGGAGTCTCCACCTCGGTATAGCCGTTGCGGTCGAGAATGTTGCGGAGGGTGCGGGTGACGATGGCGCGCTTCTCGAATGTTTCCTTCACGCCTTCGTTGACCACCAGGTCAACATAGCGCTGACGGTAGCGCAGCTCGGGATCGTCGAACTTATCGTAGGCCACGCCGTCCTTGTATTTCACGATGGGCAGGGGCTTCAGCGACTTCGAGAGCAGCGTGATTTCCTGTGCATGGACGGAAATCTCGCCCATCTGCGTGCGGAACACGAAACCACGGATGCCGATGAAGTCACCGATATCCAAGAGTTTCTTGAACACCACGTTGTACATATCCTTGTTCTCATCCGGGCAGATGTCATCGCGGGTAACATAAACCTGGATGCGGCCCTTAGAGTCCTGAAGTTCTACAAAAGAAGCTTTACCCATGACGCGGCGGCTCATCATGCGGCCGGCAATGCATACCTGTCGGGGCTCTTCGTCATCCTTAAACTCGTTCTTGATGTCCGTGCTGAAAGCGTTGGTGGGGTATTCAGCAGCGGGATATGGATTGATGCCCATATCGCGCAGTTGCTGGAGACTCTCGCGTCTGCCAATCTCTTGTTCTGATAATTCTAATACGTTCATTATATGCGTTTCTATTTTACCTTTTTATTTCTCTACCTTTTAACTTTTCAGGTATTTGGGGGCAAAGGTACAACAAAAAATTAAGAATTAAGAATTAAGAATTAAGAATTTTATAAAAGTGTAGAACTGAGAGTGCGTCACAAGGCTGCTTCGTGGAGGATTTCAGAGAGCGTGGGATGGATATGGATGATGTCGGCAAGGTTGTCAAGGGTGGCTTGGGAATGGATGAGGGCGGTCACCTCTTGCACGATATCGGCAGCATGGGCACCCAACACGTGGCAGGCTACGATCTTCCCATCAGCATCAGCCAGAAGTTTTAACAGTCCGTCGGTGGCATCCATGGCCAGAGCCTTACCATTGGCGCGGTAGTAGGCCTTGCGGCAGATATAGTTGCCATCCGTCTGCTCTTTCAGTTGGTCTTCGGTGGGACCCACGCCAGCCATTTCGGGATTGGTGAAGACCGCAGCGGGCATGGCCGTGAAGTCAATGCTGTCGGTCTTGCCGAGGATATGGTTGACTACTCGGAAACCTTGGAAGGTGGCAGCATGGGCCAACATCTGTAGACCGTTGACATCGCCGATGGCGTAGATAGACTGAGACCCTCTAAATCCCCCTGAAGAGGGGGACTTTCTGATTACGCGGAAATTCTCATCCACGGGGATGGCGCCTTTGGGTGTGCATTCGATGCCGGCGGCAGCGAGGTTAAGTCCCTCGGTGCGGGGACGGCGACCTGTAGCAATCAGAATGGTGTCGGCCTCGACGGTCTGTTGCTTTCCCTTCCGCTCGAAAATAACGGTATGGCCGTCTATTTGTTTCACGGCCGACTGCATGAAGAATTCCACGCCCCGTTTCTCCATCGTCTTACGAAGGCGTTTGGCAAGGTCGCTATCCATTGGCGGCAGGCATTCCTTCAAAAATTCGATGACCGTAACCCGACTGCCGAAGGAAGAAAAGGCCGATGCGAATTCCATGCCGATGACACCCGCACCGATGATGCACAGATGCTCGGGAACGTGGTCGATGTTGAGCAGGTCGGTGGAAGTCAGAAAGGGTGATGGGTGTTGGGTGTTGGGTGATGGGGATATGAAAGGCGGGAGGGCTGCTTCGGAACCTGTGGCGATGATGATGTTCGGTGCGGTGTATTCCTCTTCGCCGATGCTGACGGTGTGGTTGTCCTTGAATTGTGCTTTACCTCGAACCAATGTGATGCCGGGTTGTGAGAGCAGCGTTTCAACTCCTGTGCGCAACTGTTCCACCACCTGCTGCTTGCGGGCAACGATAGCGGGGAAATCCACTTCGAACTGCAGGTTTTTCAGTCCGTTGGTTTCGGTCCGTTGCAGATTGTCGATGATTTCAGCATGGTGGCAGAACGTCTTGGTGGGAATGCATCCGCAGTTCAGACAGGTGCCGCCCACTTCTTCGGCTTCGGCAACCACCACTTGCAGGCCGTTCTTCGCTGCATATTCGGCCGCCCGGTATCCGCCGGGACCAGCACCGATAATGATTAAATCGGTTTTCATGATTTGGTTTTTTATTGAACACAAAGACACAAAGGCACAAAGATTTTAAAGTCTTCGTACCTTTGCGTTTTATCAATTACAATTCTTGCTGCATTTGGCGGAAGGTGACCACAGGATGCTTGGCGGCAAGCACATCGTCGACGCGGCCAATGGGCGTCAAGTGCGGGGCGGTCTTCACCAGTTCTGGATTCTCACGTGCCTCGCGGGCAATCTGCTGCATCACCCCGATAAAACCGTCGAGCGTTTCCCTCGATTCATTCTCGGTCGGCTCAATCATCAGACTCTCGTGGAAAAGCAGCGGGAAGTAGATAGTGGGTGCATGGTAGCCGTAGTCGAGCAACCTCTTGGCCACATCCATTGTGGTGACGCCTGTCGACTTGTCCTTCAGACCGTCGAACACGAACTCATGCTTGTTCAGTCCGCCGATGGGCAGCAGATAGTCGTCCTTCAGACTCTCCTTGATATAGGTGGCGTTGAGCGTGGCCAGCGGTCCTACCATCCTGATGTTCTCCTTACCAAGCGAGAGAATGTAGCAGTAGGCCTTGACCATGACATTGAAGTTGCCGAAGAAACTGCCGATGCTGCCCAGCGACTGTTCGTAGTCGCCCGTTTCAACAGAATACTCGTTCGTTTCTTCGTCGTAAACCACGCGAGGGGTAGGGAGGAAGCATTCCAAACCTTCACGTACACCCACGGGACCTGACCCGGGACCGCCACCGCCGTGAGGCGTAGAGAATGTCTTGTGGAGGTTGATGTGCATCACATCGAAGCCCATGTCGCCCGGTCGGCAATAGCCCAGCATGGGGTTAAGGTTGGCTCCGTCGTAGTACATCAGTCCGCCGCAGTCGTGCACCAGCTTCGCAATCTCCGGAATGTTCTTCTCGAAGATGCCGAGGGTGTTGGGGTT
>JAEEGK010027555.1_pt1 | contig 11466 bp, 2 predicted proteins | sample 8958771 | NCBI WGS metagenome assembly JAEEGK01 (sample SAMN16246547, study PRJNA631951) | gut metagenome | biome: gut microbiome; feature: rumen; material: SC-attached | host: Bos | place: Iran: Karaj | collected 2018-10 | reverse complement strand
AGCATTGTTTACTTTATATTTTAAGTATGATAAATACAAAAAGCCTTGTGCTTTACAAAAAGCAGCCGGCGGTCGTTACGGAGACAGGCGATAAATACACAATCGAATTCTGCACTGCACCGGCGACACCGACAGGAAAAAAAGCACAATACGCAACACAAAAAGTTCGTGACAAAGACATAATACTGCTTCATGAGGGGGCAGTTTCTTCATTACAGGCAGTTCTGGACAAAGCAGATAATTCAGCCATCACAGACGAAATAAACAATAAACTTACGGAAGCATGGGAGCTTCTTATCTCTGATGACGCTACGGCTTCTGAGCCGATTTCCGTAAAAGACTTGGCGGAGCTTTCCGTAGGCAGCTTCGAGGCAGACATCGCATGGGCTTTTTATAAGACACTTTTAAGCCATACGAACTTTGCGGAAAAGACCGATGACGAAGCATTGTTGTTCGTGCCTAGAACTGAAGAAGAAATCGAAGCCCTTAAAAAGAAACTTTTCGAAAAAGAGCATGAAGCTGATATAAGGGCGGCGTTAATTGCACGCCTGAAAGATAAAAAGCTCGATTTGCCAGGCGACGCCAAATACATGCAGGAAGTTGAGGCACTGGCCCTTGGCCAGACAGATAAGTCCAAGCTGATGAAAGAGGCAGGATTCAAAGAGTCGCCGGAGAAAGCGCACAAGCTTCTTCTTGATACAGGCATTTGGACAATATTCAGGAACCCGCACCCATCACGCCGGGGGCTTTCGATGCAGTCCGCGACAGAACACCTGCCCCACCCGCCAGAAAACGAGGAGCGTCTTGAACTGGACGGCACTGCATGGGCAATTGATAATGCATGGAGCACCGACCCAGACGACGCGATTTCGTATGACGGAACATATTTGTGGGTACATATCGCGGACCCTGCATCCACAGTGCAGCCGGACTCCAAAATCGACATTACGGCAAGGAACAGAGGAAGTACGCTTTATATTCCAGAAGGCGCATCAAGAATGCTTTCGGAGGAATCTTTGGAGGACTATGCACTGGGTCTTTGTGAATACAAAGACGGAAAGCCCACCGGCAAAAAGTCGAAGGCGCTTTCTTTCCGGCTGCGCCTCGATGAAAACGGCGCAATAACGGACTCGGCAGTTATTAAGACGCTCGTTCATGTAGAGCGACTTACGTATGAGCAGGCTGACGAGCGGCGCGAAACACCGGAACTTGCACCGCTTTTTGAAATTGCAGAACGAAACGAAAAAAGACGTATGGCTTCTGGCGCAGTTTCCATAGAGCTGCCTGAAGTCCATATTTCGCTTACAGCACCGGAACAGGCAGATGCCGAAAGCTGCAATGCAGCGTCCAGCGATGCTGCGTCCGGCAAAGCGCAACCTGAAGTGACGATAACACCGTCTGAAAAGCCGCTTGCCTCCGGCATGATACGCGAAATGATGCTTCTTGCAGGAGAGGCGGCGGCAAAGTTCGCTTTTAAAAACGGAATCCCGTTCCCGTTCGTAAGCCAAGAAAAGCCCGACATTCCGAAAGATATTCCTGCCGGGCTTGCCGGTCAGTATAGGCTTCGCCGCTCGATGAGAAGCCGTTCGGTAGGCGTAACACCGTCACAACATGCCGGATTGGGGCTTGGCATGTACAGTCAGGTCACAAGCCCATTGCGGCGTTACAGCGACCTTATTGCGCATATACAGCTAAGGGCTTTTCTTGACGGACGCAACCTTCTTGATAAAGACACAATGCTAGAGCGTATAAGCGCGGGTGATGCCGCCGCCGGCAACGCGTCAAAAGCGGAGCGCGAGTCGAATATGCACTGGACACTAGTTTATTTGCGCCAGCACCCCGACTGGACAGGAACAGGCGTTGCGGTGGAGATTCGCGGGAAACAGGCTGTTTTTCTTATTCCGGAGCTGGCGCAGGAGACTCTTATTACACCGAGGAAGATGCCCGAGCTGAACGATACGGTTACGCTCAAGGCGGGGAATATCAATATTCCGGAGCTGTCCGTCACGTTCCAGGAAGTGTAGCAGAAGCGTGACAAGGCTTCCACATTATAAGCATTTTTTCAAAAAATAGGCTCACAGTCGCGTAGCGTTGTTCAAAACCGCGCAATAATGCGCTGCACGCTGTTTGTGTTATGGAAACTATTTAAAATGCCGCTCTCGCGGCACTTCACAAACAGAGTGCTTTTGCCCCACGCTCCGCTCCCTCGCGCCTATTTCTTTTAAATGCTTTATCATTTGTAAGCCTTGAAACTACACGACACTGTCACATACCCGTAATATTCTACACGAAAACCAATAAAGACAAAAAAAAGCGGCAGATGTGATATCCGCCGCTTTTTGCTTTTTAAGGGTTTACCTTAAGCATTTACTGGATCAGACCAATCGTTCTTGATCGTTTCACAGATATTGAGTTCTGTATCTTTGTCGAAGAACTTAGCTTTTTCCATGTTCGGAATAAAGTTTGTTGTGTCGCCAAGAGAGAACTTGTAGTCAGGTGATGTACGAACAACAATCTGCTGTGATTTTGACTGCAAGAAGAGGTTTGTCTCTGCACCAAGAGGCTCAATAACAGAAATCTTCATCTGCATATTGTTCTCTGTTGCTGGTGTCTTTGCGTATTCCATGTCCTCAGGACGAATACCGAACCAAACTTCCTTACCAACGTAGTTCTTAAGATATTTAGCCTGCTCCTCGTTAGGAACAATCTCGAAAGAACCTTCATCAGCAATAATCTTGCCGCCCTTGTCCAAAATCTTTACAGAAAGGAAGTTCATTGGCGGTGATCCGATGAAGCCCGCAACAAACTTGTTGATCGGGTGGTTGTACAGATACATTGGTGAACCAATCTGCTGAATCTTTCCGTCTTTCATAACAACGATCTTGTCTGACATTGTCATAGCTTCGATCTGGTCATGAGTAACGTAAATCATTGTTGCCTTAAGTCTGTGGTGAAGGTCAGAAATCTCTGCACGCATCTGAACACGGAGCTTAGCATCAAGGTTTGACAACGGCTCGTCGAAAAGGAATACCTTCGGGTTACGAACGATAGCGCGTCCTACTGCAACACGCTGTCTCTGTCCACCAGAAAGAGCCTTTGGCTTGCGGTCAAGGAGCTTCTCGATATCAAGGATACGAGCTGCTTCGTTAACGCGGCGCTCAATTTCTGCCTTGTCAACTTTACGAATCTTAAGACCGAACGCCATGTTGTCATAAACAGACATATGCGGATACAGAGCATAGTTCTGGAAAACCATTGCAATGTTACGATCTTTCGGTGGAACGTCATTCATCAGTTCACCGTCGATATAAAGCTCACCTTCTGTAATATCTTCCAAACCGGCGATCATACGAAGGGTCGTAGATTTACCGCATCCAGACGGTCCTACGAATACTACGAATTCCTGGTCTTCTACGGTGATGTTAGCGTTATCTACAGCGCGAACGTTACCATCGTAGACTTTACCAATGCCTTTCAGTTCAACTTTTGCCATTTAGCGAAAGCCTCCTAAAATTATTTTATTAATACCATTCTAAACGATAAAAACCCCGTTGTCAAATTCTTTTATTTCGCGTTTCTGACAACACGGAATCCTCTAGTGTTGGCGACGCGGTTCGGAGAGTTTCCGTCACGATACGAAACTGTCGCGTTAGAAGATGCATCACCCCAGCTACCGCCGCGCCGTCCTCTGTACGAACCGCTAGACGAGCCGCGCGGGTTTGTCTGGCTTGAACTGCCGTAGTTTCCGTACCAGTCCCAAACCCACTCGCTTACGTTGCCGCTCATGTCATAAAGGCCAAGCTCATTAGCGTTCTTTGTCTTAACATCGTGCGTAGAGTTTCCGCTGTTGTCTTTTGTCCAGGCAACGCTGACAGCCGTATTACCGCCGCTGTACGTATACCCTTTGCTCTTGTTTCCGCCCCGCGCGGCGAACTCCCATTCAGCTTCTGTAGGCAGGCGGTAGCCGTTCGCGCTCCAGTCGCACGTATATGTGTTTCCGCTCTTAGTGTAACAAGCTTTAAGTCCTTCTTTCTTACTGAGAGCGTTGCAGTATTCTATCGCGTCAAACCAGCTTACTTGCTCAACAGGCTTATTGTTTCCGCTGAAAGAACTTGGGTTCGTTCCCATCACGGCTTTGTATTCTGCCTGAGTTACTTCGTGATCGCACATATAGAAGCTTGAAACAGTTACACTGTGAACAGGCTTTTCATCATTGCCACCGGAAGCGTTACCCATGCGGAACGTGCCGCCTTCAACAAGAACGAATCCGTTTTTGTCAGCACCGGACTCGCCCTTAGAAGCTTGCGTTGTCTGCGCCGTATTTACAACAGCCGATGCATCGCCCATATCGAACGCATACAAACCGTATGTAAAATCCGGAAGATAAGCTCTTTCTGAGTCCTGATTAACACCCCTAAAGAACGGATACAGTTCACTACCAGAGTACGATGATGTCCAAGCGGGTTTCAAAGCGTCGTAATCCACTGCAAGTCTTGCTTTGTTGATTATCGCATTGTTCTTTGAGACCATCCACATTTCGGCGGCACTTCCAATATACCAGCCTTCACCAAAGTTAAGAACAAAATCCCATGCAGGATATATTGTTGCAGAATCCATTGCACCATACGGGTCTATACTGCATATCTCGCTCCAGTAATCGCTTCCGTCACAGTCACCTGTAAAATATGCAATATCGCCATAATTCATAATATCGTCCTCTGGATTCTTACCATTTGGATAACATGGTGAAATATGAGGCACTCCGTACGATTCTTCAATGCTTACCATCGCACTTTCGCCATAAGCGTTACACCACGTTTGGTAAATGTACGAATAGAACCTTGTTGCATACGTGTAATATATACGTTCCTCTGATGCAAGCGAAATACCGTATATCTTGCCTTTTTGTCCGATATGTCCGTCACCTATGAATGCCGCAATTGCTACAGCCGCCTCTTTTTGCTTTTGCGTCAAAGATAGATTTGCGGAGTATGAAGTAGCGCTGCCGTCGCTGAAAATTATGTCGCCAATAGCGGTTGGCTTTGATTTTTGTCCAATTTGTCCGCTGTATGACTTCTTCAAAAGCTGGTTCGTTGCTACCTTTTTAGGAACGACAGGTGCTGACCACTGAACAGGCGTTTTGCTCGCTGTGCTTAACGGGCGGATAACAAGAACACCGTGACCGTCAAAATCCAATGTCTTTGCTTCGTACTCAATAGAACCTGTTATTCCGTTCATAGAGTATGTACTGCCACCAGCTAATGCATTCTGGGACGAAGAGCGGTAAAGAGCACCGTTTATGCGGACAGCGCCATCAATAAGTTCCAAGCTTTCGTTAATAAAGTTCTTGTTTCTGTATACGTACGAAAGCTCCGCGATTGTAGGCAAGTACCATCCGCTTGAATAAGAACCAGTTATGCCGTTCGTTTTGCCGTAAGATTCCGCGTACTCAAAAGCGGGGTATCTGCCAGAAATATTCTCGTCCGTGACGGCGGCGCAGAGCTGGCTCCAGTTGTCGCTACCGTCGTTGTCGCTTCCTGGGTAGAATGTAGCAATGTTCGCCACACCGTAACCATACACAGACGTATAGCTTTGCAGCGTCTTAATGTCTTTTGTTCCTTGCGCGCCTTTTGTTGCCCACGGAATTACGCCCTGCTTTTGCTTCAAACCGATTATGTATGCATTTTCTTTTGTTCCAGTGCGCGAACCGTAATTGCCGCTGTTCGGGAAAGAGCTGTCCTTAAAGAAAGCAATTACACCGACAGCCGGGTTTCGTGAATTCGCTTTGTACTGCGCCGCCGAAACAACACTACCGTCCGCAAGAACAATATCGCCCACTTTGTACGGATGCGTTCTGTCCGTCGTCATTCCGTGATCATTTGCGACAACCGTTACCGGCTCTACATAATCATGAATTACTAAAGCTGTGTATATCTGGTTTTCATCAACACCATAGTTTCTCGCAACAAGTATGCCATCATTATTTTTTGTTGAACTCCAAACATTAACCAAATCATTTATCATAACATCTCTTGGTATGCTGTTTCCTATTTTGATAATGCTCTTTCCAATATTTTCTCTATCAATCTGAAGCATTTCATCAATGCCAGGAAGATACCAGTTATCTTTATAAATGCCTGTTATGTTGCTCGTCTTTCCATAGTTTGTAGCAAAATCCTTTGCTTCTTGCCACGTTCCTTTTTTACTGTTCAAACCGAGTATAACGGCATTCTCTTTAGTTCCGGTTCCATCGTATACATCTGTAACAGCAGAGTGCATGTCCCCCACGTTACTCATTGCTCTTGCTTTATTCTTAAAGAATGCAACTACACCGATTGCAGGATTTTTCGGGTTGTAGTCGTATTCGTCCATGCGGACAAAAGAACCGTCGGCAAGAACTATATCGCCTATGTAGCAGCGGTCTGGACCGAAATCTTCACTAGTAAAAGCAAGATCATCGTCATTGATCTTAGTAGCCTTGTGGAAAACAACATCACGCTTAGTCGCAGCATCATCTTCTATATGAAAACCAGCGGAAGTCCAAAACAACTCAATCGAGCGATTCGAACCGATAACATTATCTTTAGCTGATCTTCCAAAAACATCGCTACTTGTTTTACTATCCAAAAAGATTGATCCTGTAACATCTTCAAGTTTTTCTCTGAAAACAGCAAGACTCCATGCTGCCAATTTGCTTTCCGCGTAAGAAGGTATATACCAGCCGCTTGAATATTTACCTTCCAACTTTGGAGTCATAACAGAGTAGCTTCCTGTATATAATCCTTCTAAATCTTCTGTGTTAAGATCTTTGTAGGTGAATCGCTTTCCGGAGCCGTACATTTCCGCATAAATAAAAGGCAAAAATCCTTTTACATAATCACCGTCACGGTCTTTTACGCCCGTAGCCCACGAAATTGACTTTTTTATGTATTCCCAATTCTTAACTCCGTCGGTAACCATTCCCTCAAACGGATATTCAGACGGAACAAGAGTATCGTATGTAATAGGGAGTCGAGGCTGTTTTACTCCACGTGTACTATCCCTAACCCAATCACCAAGAACACCAAGCTCATTATTAACCACATCAATATTGTTACGGCGGTTTACAGAAGACAAATACAAGTAACCTTTGTCGCCTATGTAGCCATCACCTATGTATACGCCGACTGCCATAACAGCTTTTTTCTGTTCTGTAGTAAGGATAAGTCCGTTACGTAACGCAGTCGCGCTGCCGTCGCTGAAAACGATATCGCCTACGGCATTTGGCTCTGGTTTTTCACCATAAGTACCGGACGCAAGCACGTTCGCCGGGCGGCCGCTGTAAGCCGCGTCTATATCCGCATAGTTACGCAGGAAATAGACCATTTCTGGCTCGCATACTTCATTATTAATACTGGTATAGTTTTCAAGAGAAGAAGAAAAAGTATTACCGTCTGTCACAGATGAATATTTAGCTTTTCTAAAACTATGAATATCCACGCCATCCTGAACATAAGCAACATATTCCTCTTCCTGTGTAAAAGTATCAGCTCCGCTTATTTTTTTCAAAGAATTGTTTACAGTTTCCTTGTTACGAACTATGTAATCAACCTCGGGGTAAGTAGGTACATACCAACCGTTTCTGAATGTTCCGCTTATGTTGTTAGTCTTTCCGTAGTTTTCTGCAGCCTCGAACGCTGGGAACGATATTTTACCGAACATCTTGAAGTCCGGGTTTGTTGCACAAGCTTCATCAAATGCATCTTTAATGATTTTGTAGTTATTTGAGCCGTCTGTATCAGATTCCGGCGTATACGTGCCTTTTTGCACACGGCCAATATAAGCCACATCGACATCCTGGCTGCGTTCACTTACTATGTCGTAGATTGGAACGTAAGCAAGCAAGTCATCGGTTCCCAAGTTTTCGTCGCGGTAAAAGTTAGATTGTTTCTCTGGTACAATAAGGGCTTTAATGTCTCTCTTCGTTCCTATAATAACTGCGTCCTCAATGTTGCCTGTCTGTGATCCAGCATCTTTAGAATTTGGGAAATTCACATCGCGGAAGAACGCCACTACGCCAATAGCCGGGTTACGTAAGTTAACACGGTACATATTAGGGCTTACGGCAGTTCCATCCTGCAAAATAATGTCGCCAACGGAGCATTTCGTTCCGGAATATGTTATCTTGGCAAGGAGCGGCTTAAGCTCGTTAGCATCAGGTGCATTGCGCGAAAGTTTTATGGACTTATCAACTTTTCTATAGAGCCTTGAAAGGTCAATAGAAGATTCGTCGAATGTCGTTGTACCTGCATAATATCCGCGTTTTCCAGCCCGGTATTCCCAGTACTGGTAACAGTGGTTGTAGCATGCTTTTATAATGTCGCGTCCGTTTTCACGCTCTGTGAATGTGACGTAAGCTTTGTTCCAAGTAAGCGTGTACTTGCCGAGCTTTTTGAGTGACGTGTCGGCAACTGCCGTGCTGTCGTAGAAAACGCCGAATCCACCGCCAGAACCAAGGAAGCGGTCAATGGAGTTCTGTATGTCTGCCGCGGAAAGCTCCGGCGCATATTCCATGTACTGAATCTTGTTGTTGCTGTCAATGTAAACCGCGAACGGATAGAAACCTGATGAAGTATAGTAGCTGTATAGCTTGCTCATGTACTTCTGCTGCAAATCAGTGAAGTTTGCAAAATACATCTTCATTGCAGAAGAGCCGTATTCCCAGCGGAATTCTTCCTGACTGTACCCATCGTCGCCGAGCAGGAGCAAATCTACGCCGTCAAAAGAAGAAAGAGAGTCGCGTATGCTCATTACCGTATCTTTGGAGCCCTCGTAGTCACGGTTAAAGAACAAAAGAACTTTCGGTTTGCCTGAAGCTTCGTTGTACTTAGAAAGGTTCACTCCGTTTGAAAGCCGCCTTGAATCCGCAACAACGTTCGTAAGGTTAAGTCCGCTTACATCTTCATCTTCCGCCATAACAGGAGTCCAGACGACACCAGGATTAAGTGCTCTATAACTATAGTCAGACGGTTTTTCCGTAAGTCTTGAAAGGTTCACAGAAGAATCAATCTCAGAAAAAAGTGCCGAAAGCTCTTTGTCTGTAACATCAATGTCCGGAGAATAGGTTTGCCATCTCTGAAGCCTTGCGTCGTATTGACCAACCTGAACTCCGTTTTTCTCAATTCCATACTCATATCCAGAATAGTCTGACAATCTTGCGATATATTTTCCGACGTTTACTGCTCCTCCTGGTTGTACAGCAAGTCTTGCTTCACTGTCAAAATAAATAATCTCCGAATCAAAATATTTTTGCTCGCCATTGTAATTCGTAACATTATACGTGTAACCAAGTGTTTCGTTTATGTCGGCGAACTCAATGCCGGCGGCTGGTTTCGTGCGGTTGTAGTCAATGCGCGGATCGCACTGCTGATAAAGTTTTGAAGGATCTACAGCAGAACTGTTGAATTTCTCGCCGTTTATAGTAGGGCGGCCATCGTATCCGGCGCGGTAATACCAGTATTGCATAGAAAAATTGTAGCATGCAAAAATCTTCTGCTCACCGTTTATTGTTTTACAGAAATAAGCATAATAACCATCCGAAATGCTCATGTAAACATCGTAGCCACCAAGATGATCTGCCTCTGGGTTCGGCATATCGCCGTAAAAATGAAGAAACTTTCCGTCTGTATTGTTGCCGATATATCCCGTTCGTTCTGCTATTTCCGTGTCCGAGGTAACTGGGTTTCCGTAAATATCGCGGTTAAGCTCTGTCATAGAAAGATTTATTGACGAATAGAGCTGTGAAAGATCTACATAAACATTTTTCATTCCATCGGAATAGTCAATCCAGCACTGATTTCTAGCATCGTAAATACCGTAGTCGTAAGTACCGTAACCTAAATGAATATTATTGTAGTTCCATTTGTCAAAATAAACACTGACCTTTCCTAAATACGTGCCGTCTTTTGACTTGTCAACTTCAGCTTTCGGGTCATAAGAAAGTCCATAGTCATTCTTGCAGGGACCAGCCATTGCCTCTGCCGTTGTTTTAGTTGCTTTTGCGAAGTTGATTTTTACTTTATTTCCGTATAAATCAAGGTTAGGATCTACTTTTGAAAGATTTATTGAGCTATAGAACTGTGAGACATCAACTACATCAGAAATCATGTCTTCGTGAAAGCCCCAACACTGCTCTTCAAGGTAATATCTACCGCATTCTATGAAATCATCTGGTGTTACATAATAAAAATCGACAGTCTTTTCCCAAGAAGAATAACATGCCGTGAGTTTTCCGATAGAAAAGTCTACTCCGTCCAGAGCATCAAAAATCGGGTTTATTTCGGCATCCATGTCAATAAGCTGTCCGAATCTGTTGTAGGCGTTCCCGTATCTGTCACGATTAAGGAAAGTCTTTGAAAGGTCAACTGACTCATAGAAGTTTTCATTTATAACAACCCATGCTGTTTTAAGTTCTTCACCGTATTCAAGCCAGCACTGGTTCTTGTAATCGTATTTTCCAAGCATTTTTCCAGTAGGATTGTCAATAAAATGAAGTTCACCACGCGATTTATCAATTTCTTCTTTGACATATAGATATTCAAAAGAATCGCCAATCCGGTACATCGATACACTGCCGCCAAAATACGGACTGATTACGGCGTTCGGGTCGTATGGAAGCCCGTATTTATTATTGGGACCGTTCGCTTTCTGTGCGGCAAGCGGAGCAAGTGTTCCGAACAAAAGAACGCACATGCAAACGAATATCAGCGCAAAGCGCGTAAATAAAGGTGTGCGGTGGTTTTCTGGCGCGAAGTGCGCGATATTTTTATAAACGATGAAAGATGATGATTTCATATAAATCTCCCTCTTATTAAACGCATGAAATATCGTTTAGTTTAACATGAGAGGGGGATTTTGGCAAATTCGGACAAGATTCTTCGCGTGCCCGCGGGCTCCGCGCAAGGCTCGCGTTTCAAAATGCCGCGCGGGCGCTGGTGCGTGCCCTGGCTCTGCTGCGCACGCGCTCGCTACTCGAATAAATCGAAGAACGCAGTGGGGTTCACGCCGTTAACGGAAGGCTTGTCTTTATAAATTTTGCGGATATTCTCGCGTCCTTCACGCAGATGTACTGAAGTTATTCCGTATTTTATAGAGCTGTCCGCTTCTATAAAGGCCGCAATATGGTCGGCGACACGCACAAGGCGACCGTCTACAGGGCAGTATTTGTCTTCGTTGAATTTGGCGTTCATATCCTCGAACGAAACATGCTCCAGCGTACACGCATATTTAGAGATGCCGTCCGTGTTATTTCCAGCACCAGGCAGAACGATTCTGTTCTCGAACTCGTCGTTCGTAAAATAAAGAAGCTCGTCCGCGTAGAACGGCTCCATAAGCGGAATGAGTTCCTTATGGACAATCTCGTCTTCAATACGTTTTACAATGGAAGGGAGCTCGTCTGTCGCCTGTTTTACCGGGGAAATGATGTCG
>JAEEGK010027552.1_pt1 | contig 11466 bp, 10 predicted proteins | sample 8958771 | NCBI WGS metagenome assembly JAEEGK01 (sample SAMN16246547, study PRJNA631951) | gut metagenome | biome: gut microbiome; feature: rumen; material: SC-attached | host: Bos | place: Iran: Karaj | collected 2018-10 | reverse complement strand
GCGTTCTTGTACCACGACGATAAGAACGCCTTTAAGTCAGTCCGTTGCGTCAAAGACTGATAAGGCGAGTGAAGCGCGAACGCTTGCGTTCGCATTTCCGAGCCTAGAATTTCGCGCTTGCACCAAAAAATGGATTTTACAGGAACTCTCGTTCGCGAGTTTTTTTATATTAATCCGCATGAAAATTATTTTGTTGTGTATTGCGTTGATTATCGCGCCGTGCTTGGCGCAAGAACCGGTTGTGACTACGCCTGTGGATTCTGCTGCGTATTACCAGAAATTGTACGAATACAACTTGGAAAAATATCACAAGGATACCCTTTCGAGAGATGTGATGATGTGGACTTTCTGGGGTAGTATGTCCGTAACAATGCTTGCGTTAGGTTATAAGATGATGTCGGATCTTAGTGCTGGCGAATCACAAAAATTGACAATAGGAGAAAAAATCGGAATATTTGTCCCCTTTGGTATCATGACAGTATCATGTATTAGCTATATAACCTTTGAAATTGCTGCCGCAGTTCGCCATAGCAAGTACAATAAATACTATCAAAAATGGAATGATTTCCAAAAGCGAAATTCGGCGCCTCCTGACGAGTCTATGCGGGTTGAAATTATGCCTTTGTTGAATCCCCTGGACGGGCGCTACGGCGCGGCCTTGGCGCTTACTTTTTAGCCCTGTTTGTCTTGTTTTGGCTCGGCGGTTTCGTCGTGTTCCTCGATTTTTGAGACTTTGGTGAACCAGTAGTCTTCGCTGTTGATGGAGCTCATGTTGCCGATGAGCTGGTCGAGGTCGAGATTTTTGATGTCGTTGTTTTCGTTTGGCATGGTAATAATATATATTTTTCGAGAAGGAGATGCCCGATCAGGTCGGGCATGACAGTGTGAAAAGACGATGCTGACGTGGCTGGCGTGACAGTGTGAAAAGACTATGCTGACGTGGCTGGCATGACAGTGTGAAAAGACTATGCTGACGTGGCTGGCATGACAGTGTAAAAAGGAGATGCTGACTTGGTCGGCGTGACAGAGGAAAAGGTGGTTTTTATGTCGATTGCCGAATTTTCGAAGAAATTCCATGCGGATAAGCGCGGTAACTGTGCCATGGCGGTTGCTTATGGTTACGCCCGTGCAACGGGCAAGTCCGAAGAAGAGGCTGTGAAGGCTGCCGAAATGTTCCGTACTTTTGGTGGCGGAAAGGCTCCGGACGGCTTGTGCGGGGCGCTCTATGCGGCCAAGATGATGCAGCCAGACCATGCCGAATCGATTGAGGAATTCTTTAAGCGCGGGGCGCAAAACTGCACCAAGTGCCAGGAAATTCGCCCGAACAAGATTATCCCGTGCAACCGCTGTGTTGAACTCGCCGGCGAAGCGCTGGACTTTTTGGAGAAATAGAGCTTAGAAAAAGGTATTAGATGACAGGTGTTTGGGTTTAGGATTTATAATCGCGGTAACGCCGCTAGATAATTAGGAATTTGGATTTCGGAATGATGAATTTCATTAAAGTATAATTCCTACTTCCTAACTCCGAATGGAATGTAGTTTCTAATCCCTATAGCCTACAACCTATCTAAGTTCTACAAGCGAAGCGTCTAAGCTCTATCGGCTAAATAGAAGTAACTGGATGCTTCGGTTTTTTCCCCTCAGCATGACGAGGATGAAAGCTCTGCCTATTGCCCACTTCCAACTTCCTACTGCCTACTTCCTACCGTCTACTAACCTCACATTCAGCAGGTCGTTTTCCCAGGCTTCCTTTTGCTTGCGGAGGTTTTCAAGGGCTTTATCGTCGGCAGAGCTTTCGTCGCGGGCTTGCATGAGCAGCTTGTAGCTTTCGGCAAGTTCGTTTGCGTGCGGGTAGTCCGGTGCGAGTTCCGACAGCGCATTCAAAATAGCTTTATCAGAATACAGGCGGGCAATCCCTTCGAGGGTGCGCTCGATGTACTTTTGCGTTTCGCTGTCGCGTTTAAATTTTTCGGCTTCCTCAAATTCGAGGGGCCTGATCTTGTCCATCCATTCGGCTTCGGCGACGTAAAGCTCGTTGTCCTCGGCGATGGCGTCCTTGTGTTTGTGGAGCTCCAGTTGCGTTTTGAGGAACGGACGGTAGCTTTCGGTGTCGATTTTCAGCGAAGCGCGTTCGGCAAAATCAGCCAAATTCCGTAAATTACCCTCGGAAGGGCTGTTCAGCAGGCATTCCTTAAGTACAGCCAGCTGGTCTTTTGGTGGAAGTCGCTTGAAAGATTCCGAACGGGTGCTGTTGGCACGGATTCTGAGTTGTAAAATGCGCAACAGCAAAAGCATCATGAGTGCGAAAAATAAAATAGACCAATTCACGGTGCGAAAAATAGAAAAACAACATCGAAATGAATTGAATGTCTGTCGAATTTTGTATAAAAGAGGGGCTTAAATCGTGAAATTTCTCAAAATAATCTGTTTTTACATATATTTTGCAATATTCAAAGACACTATTTGTGCCTAATTGGTTTATATTTAGGTGGAATTGTTGTAACCTAATTATAGGTGGAGATTGGAATATATGAATATGAATAAATGGGTCCTATTGGGCTTACTGACGGGCGGCGCGACTCTGGCTCTCGCTCAAGCGTCCAAGGATGTCCGTACACTTGATATTATTATACGCGACTTTCAGCCCAACCATTCGGATTTCGAGAACTTTTCCGAAGAAGCGGTGGTATATAAGGATGCCATTTACAACTATATCTTCCCGGCGAATCCTGCTTCTCCTGCAAATGGGCTTGGGTCGAAGGATTTTGGCTATGATGTTACTTGGTATAGCTTGGAAAATCCCGCGGTGGGCAATTATGTGCATTCCTCTTGCGGTAACCGTGCTTCTGATTTTGTGAATAGGGCTAGGGGTATTCCGGATTATTTGTCTGTAGTGCTGGGAGCTCCGCGAATGGGTTCGGGTGTTCCTATCGGTAAGGATGGCTACCCGATGTACGCCAACCCTTATTTGCCGACTTATTTGCAGACGACTTCGGCTTACGCTGCTCAATATGAAGCCGCTAATGCCAATATGTGGAGTGGCGGCAACCTGCAAAAGCTCTATAACCAGCCTGATGCTGAGAAATTAAACAATTTGGTTCAAAATTATCCGGACCTGGTTGATGATTATACCAAGGTCTATTACGCCAATAATGGCCAAAAAGATGCCGGTGTCTTGATGTACGGCGAATGCGAAGAATCTACAGAACCCGGTATTATCCAGCGCGGTTACGCCAACGCTTCCGATGATGTTAAGGGCTTCAAATGCAGGGGCGGTAAGATGCTTTGGGTAAACCCGGTCATCTATACGCCGGGCATGGTCCAGCCGTACCTCTTGTTCCCGGCTCCAGTTGAAGGTAAGATTGACATGTATAAGGCTGTCATCAACAGGCAATTGGATGCTAATCGCACCCCCATGAACTTGTGCGACAATACGCATTTTGAAGAGTGGTTCAACGATGTTCCGGGTGTAAATTTGCGCATCAATGCGACGATGGACATTCCGCCTGATGGTGCCGGCTCGAGATACTATGTCTATGACCACAACTTCAATAACGGTGGTTATTCTCCGCTGGATTCCATCGACCCTGTTTCAAGAGCCTGGATGGGCGAGGCCGCATGTAATCCGCTAATGCAGGAACCTTTCAACAAGGAATGCAAGCAGTTTGGTCCGCAATCGCTTTCCATTTTCTGCCCTCCGTATGACTATAAGTGGGCTAGTACGCAGGCGGATTACAAAAAGTTGAGTACAGACTCCCTTTGCTATGACTGGCTCTCTTATGGTGGTCCGCGTGCTGTCAATGTCGGTGGTTCCAATAATAGTGCAGCACTCCTTGCGGCTACGAATTATGGCCTTGCGCATACGGCGAATGGTACGGTCAAGGGTAAAAACTATGACTTGACTATCGGCATGAAGCATCTCCGCAACTACGCCTTCACGATGATGGGTTATGCGAGCTTCAAGTATAAAAAGTCCAACCAGACTCCGCAACACGAAGTGTTCGAGTTCTCTGGAGACGACGATATGTGGATTTTCGTGGACGGCGTGCTTGTCGTGGACTTGGGCGGTGTGCATAACGCGGCTCCGGGCAAGGTCGATGTCGAGATTCTGGCTAAGAACAATCACGGTTGCCATCCGGGCGAACCTCTTTCGACTTATTCGAACTGCAACGGCTTTGACCCCAATACGGGGTGGGCTGACGGTTCCTGGCATCACTTGCACTTCTTCTATGCAGACCGCCAGTCTGATGGTTCCAATATTTACATCCGCACCTCTCTTGCCGAACTCGCTCCGTCTCGCTATGGCCAGCCGCAGGTGAACGATGTCGTGGTGAAGGTTGATGGTGATGGCGTGGCCCATAACAGCATGTATTTGACGGTACCGCTGGCTGATTCCAGTCTTATCGCCATTAACAATCCGAATGTTCCGTCGATTCTAGTGCAGCGCGATGTGCCGGTGAAGACTCCGGATGGTCGCGATTCCCTTGTCACGATGATTTATGGATACTATGTGACTTCGATGACAGGGCCTATCGACAAGGGCGCCTTGGGCCAGATGTACCAATTTGAAGGTGTCGTGAAGGATGCTGCCGGCAATGTTATCGACGGTGGACTTTTGGGTGGCGACCGCGTTGCCTTCAACGTGCCGTGGAGCCAGCCTTTGCAGGACGGCGGTAACGAAGGTAACTATCCTGATTATGTCTGGAACCAGCTGATGGCCTGGTCAACGAAGGTGAACTTCCATGTTGCGTCTTCTACAGGCAAGCGTGTGGAAGGCTTTGACGAAAAGGAAAAGTGGGGCCCGATTTCTTATACGGCTGTTGCTGTCGTGAAGGTTATTCCTGATGATGCGGCTATCGACCGTCCTGACTTTACGGAAGAATCCAAGAAGTTGACAGACATGGCCGGTAGCGGAACGCTCCCGCCGGACATGACGGCTGACCTCGTGTTGACTCCGATTCCTGCTGTAAGTGGTACCGACCCGATAAAGTGGGCTACGGATAACGCTGAACAGAATATGGCGTCCGGCGGTCATGGTGCTTCTGTCGTTTCGAATGGTGTTGTTTATGGTGCCGCTCAAGAAACCAATTCGACCCTATGCTATAGCGATGGTTCTACCAGTGTTTCTAGCAAGTCGAGCAATGAATCTTGCACAAGATGGGCGTTCCCGACAACGCAGCCGTTCCATGTAAAGATTCGCGTGTTCGACCATCTTGGACATTTTGTGAACGAGTACAGCAAGAAGGTGACGGGCGAAGATTTCACCAATGCTTTGGCTGGTATGCGTGCTGGTTCGACGGGCAATGCGGCATCTGCAATATCTTGCAAGAGTAGCACTGGTGAAAATTTGCCGATGTATGGATCGACTGGCGCTATGCTTGCAACAATTAAGATGTATCCGGTAACGGATAAGGGACGCTTGCTTGCTACGGGTCCGTATGTGTATCAGATGACGGTCGTGAAAGAGGCGTATGAATATTGCTACATGAGTAATGGTAACGCTCCGACAACGATGACGATGCCGTTCCAGCGTACGACGGAAACGATTAGACGCGGTTACCGTAGAACGCAGAGAAAGTAAATTTCATAGGATGTTGAAGATACTCCCCGTAGCGAAAGCTGCGGGGAATTTTTTTAGAAGTTGGTGGAATTTAGAGCTTAGAACTTAGTTGTTCTAACCCCTACGACCTGTAACCTACTTCGCAATCAGCGCGAAGGGTTCCGCGTCGATGATGCGGACGCGGAGCGTTTGCCCGGCAGGGAATGAACCCTGGAGCGCGACAGGGCGGTAGGCTTCGTTGCGGGCAATCGTTGTGCCGCTGCGGTGGCCGGGCTTCTCGGTGATGACCATGCATTCGTCGCCAATCCACTCGCGGTTGTTTTCGAGGGCGATTTGCTGGAACGTCTCGGCGAGAATCGCGGAGCGTTCGTGTTTGATGGTATCGGGGACAGCTAAGTTTCCGGATTCGAGATGTGTGCCGCTTGTCGCTGATTCGAGATGCGCGGCGACTGTGCCTGGGCGTGCGACGAATCGCGTGATGTTGCAGACTGTCGGGCGGGTTTCTTTCAAAAGTTCAAGTGTGTCGTTGAAGTCCGCAGCAGTTTCGCCGGGATAGCCGACGATAAGGTCGGTGCTGAGCGTGAACTTGCTGAAGCGTTCCGTAAAAGCGTGAGCGAGGGTCGCGTAGTCGCGTGCTGTGTGGCGACGGTTCATCGCTTTGAGAATGTTTTCGCTGCCGCTCTGGACGGGAATGTGGATGAACTTGTAAACTCGTTCGTCTGTGAAACAGTCGAGCAATGCTTCTTGATAACCGAGAACGTGGCGCGGGTTGCCCATGCCGAGACGAATGCGGTAATTGCCGTTCACATGTGTTAAAATGCGCTGCGTGAGTTCGGCCAGGTTTGTGCCGATGTCAAAGCCGTAGCAGGCGCAGTCTTGACCTGTGAGTTGAATTTCAAGGCAACCGTCATCGACGAGCGCTTGGACTTGATCGACGATATCGTTTGGCGCAAAGCTATGGAGGCGTCCTTTGACGAGGTGCGTGCTGCAGAAGGCGCAGGCGTCGAGGCAGCCTTCTTCGATGTTTACGATGCCAACGAATGGCGATTCGCGAAGGACGTTCTTGTGGCGAGTGATGGACCCGTTGCGTTCGCTAGTACGGTCTTGTGTTACGTTACCCGAAATAGAAATAAATTGCGGGTCGTTTTCGAGATCCGAAAGCGTTGTGAATTGCACTTGGGGAACGACTCGAATTGCTTCTTCGCGAAAATCTTTAGGGGCGCAACCCGTGATATAAACGGGAACATTCGGGTATGTATTGGCGGCCTTGCGTAAGAGTTTCATGGCGCCTGCATTGCCTTTGACTGTGCAGACGTTTAAATAAAATGCTTCAAGTTGTGTGGACGTTGTGACACTTTCCTCCGGAAATTCAAACGAAACTTCGGATTTTTTTGAAAGAATGCGCGCGATTTTTTCGCCGTCGCCGAAGTTGGCTGCACAGCCTTGGCTTAAGACCACTATCATCTTGTGAATTTTTCCAGCGTGATGCCGGGATAATAGTGTGTTAGAATTTGTATGTAGCTTTGGCCGGCTTGTGCGCGGGCACGCGCCCCCATTTGGCAAAGTCCGACGCCGTGACCGAAACCCTTACCGTTGAAAACCCATTTGTCACCATTTTTGGTGATGCGGAAAAAACAGGAGGGCAGAATAGTTGAACCACGTTTGAACAGCCAACGAATTTTATCCGCTTTGCACGTGAAGGAGCCGTTGTTGGTGACGATTTCGAGCGTGTGGATGCGTCCGCTCGCGAGCGTGTCTAGAATGTGCATCGACTTGACGCTAGAAAAACTGGGGACATTCGCTTTGGCTTCCTTTGCGTTTATCTGGAATAAATCGCGAAGTTCATCTTCGTCAAATTCACGAACCCATTCAGTGTAGCTGGATTCCTTGCACCAGGGCGTTCCGTCAGGGCGTAAATCAGGTTTGCTCTTGAGATAAGGGTGGTCGGGTCGGCCCCATGTAGCGACGCCTTCTGTTTGCCCTCCGCAGGTCGAGTGGTAATATGCCGTGATGAATTCGCCGTTGTAGGTCATCACGACACCTTCCGTTTCGCGGACTGCTTTGTCTGTAATTTCGGTAGCGCTTTGCAATCCTTTGTAAACCTGATCGCGAGTGTCTGCGTAAATGTCAAAACCGTGCGAATGGCGGCTTCCGAAGTGCTTGTAAGCGTAAGTGCGAGCCGCGACAGCTTGTGCCTTGAGCGCTTCAAATTTCGATTCGTCAAGCTTGCCGATTTCGTAAGGGAGTACTCCTCGCAGATAACCTTCCATGTCGATGGAGTTAATCGCAGTGAGTTTGTTTCCGTTGGCTGTGATGGTGAACTCGCCTTCGTAGCAGGCTTTGTTGAGGGACGCTTTGTCAGTAGCGATGGCGATGCATCCGTCAACGGCCTTGAATACGCGATGGTCTGCGGTTTGCTGGCGCTTGCCTTTTACCTTGATTTTGAGTTTCCCTCGCGATGCTGTGATGTGCATTTCTTCGCCTTTTTGGCGAACGTAAATGTTCGGAACACCGACAAACACGCCTACTTGGATAGGACGGTCGAGGTCGCGGGAAATCTTTTGGGGAACGATGTCCTGCTCGGATATGTTGCTTGACTCAATTGTGCCGTATTCGTCTTCATCGGCCGCAAAAGATGGGGTCGAGAAGGCGATTGTTGCCACAGAGAATATGGCAAAAGCAGAAAATATCCGGAGCAGACTCATGGACCCTATTTTTTCTTGAGCTTGGCTTGAGTTTCTTTTGCCATCTTGCGGAGCTTCGACTGGTTCAGCGTACGATCCGATGTCGAGATTTTATCGACAAAGAGGTCGCCGTTCAGGTGGTCGCATTCGTGCTGGATGCAACGGGCGAACAGGCCTTCGCAGTTATGAATTTCCTGGGCATCGCCGTTGATGTCGAAGAATCTGACCACGACTTTGTCCGGACGGACGACGTTGCAGAAAATATCCGGGAGCGAGAGACAGCCTTCTTCGTAATCGGTGGGCTTTGCGTCCGGTTCAGCTTCCCACTCCGGGTTGAACATGATGTGCGGGCGCGGTTCCTCTTCGTCGGGAATAGCGGTATCGATGACCACGAGCCGAATATTCTTGCCTATCTGCGGAGCGGCAAGTCCACAACCGGGAGCGTCGTACATGGTTTCGAGCATGTCTCTAGCCAGTTGACGGAGCTCCGGCGTAATTTCGGTGATGGGCTCGCATTTTTTGCGAAGCACCGGGTCGCCGTAAATTTTGATGGGGAGAATAGCCATGATTACTTCTTTTCTTCGACCTTGGCGGACGTGTCGTTGTTGAGGACGCGGAGAATGGCTGCCTTTTCAAATTCGATGGTAGAGGTGCCGGTACGGAGCGTGATGATGTTTTCTTCCATGCTGGCGATGGTGCCGATGATGCCTGCGGCGGTCATGACCTTGTCACCCTTCTTGAGCTGCTTGCGCATTTCGTCCATCTGCTTCATTTCCTTCTGCTTCGGGCGGATGAAGAAAAGCCACATCACCACAAAGAGGAGAATGAGGGGGAGGAAACTGGCGAGAGCACCCGGCTGTTCCGGCTGGGCGGCATCCTGTGCAAAAGCGGCGATGGAGGAAAGAGTCACGAGAAGTGCAGAGAGTTTCATAATAAACCTTTTTGGGGGTTGAATGTTTTGTTCGATGGAAAAATAGAAATTTAGACGAGAGACGATAAATGCGTAAGGCGAATATCGCGACAAAAACTTGTTTTTTGACATGATTGAGCCTAGCATTTAGCACTTGTGCAAAGACGAGAGACGAGAGAAATAAAGGGAAAATTTAGTGGTTTTTGATTAGACATTAGAGGGTTTTGGGCTGTTCTAATTACAATAACCTCATACCCCAAAGGCACGGAGTGCCGAGCCCATACCCCATACCTTCACTGGATTCTTCGGCTACGCCTCAGAATGACGTTTAAAGCATAGAACGCTTGTGGCCACTCGGCTTACGCATTTGTCCTACCGTCCACCAGCTTCTTGTCCAGCAGCGGGTAGATGCGGTTGAGTTCGAGGAGGCTTAACAATCTATCGAAATCGGCTGAGAATTTTTCGATGAATTCTAGCCCTGGCAAATCGTTGTTTTTTGTAGATGTTTGGGGTGCTGCTTGCAGCAATCGCTTTTGAAGAAGCGAGTCTAGGTTTCGCATCGTGAGCGTCATTCCGTACATGGAATGTTTTGTCTGCGCGGCAAGATCTGTTGTCTTGACGGCTATGAGCCCGTTCGGTTGTATTTCCCCTTTTTCGCGTGCAGCTTTAACGAATGCTGAGAGTACGGCTTGCTCTGTAAGCGATAGAATGTAGTGCGAAGTATTCTTGTAGATGGCTCTCAGCCGGAGCGTGTCGTAAAGGAGTTCGATGAGTTTTTCGTTTTCGATTGTGAACGATTCGGCTTGCAAGCGGATTAGCTTAAAATCTTGTAAAATGAGTAATAGTTTGTATGTTTCGATTGAAGATAAATTTGAAAAATTCTTTAGCTCGTTCTTGATTGTTTTTAAGCTGATTAATTTATCTTCGGATTTTGCGAGAATGAATAAAAGTGACGGAAACGATGTAATAAATTCTTTCTTGCGCTTGTTTTCTTTGGCAATGCGGTTGCGTTGCGTCAAAAAGGAAATGATGGATTTCATCCAAATAGGCTGTTTGGCCATCGTTTCCTGAAATAAACTTTGCGGAATGACTTCGATTTCGCAGTCTTCTTCGGCGCGTACCGTATATTCTAGGGGTTCGCCTTCGACAAGACTCATTTCGCCGAATGTGGAACCCGGTCCTAGATTCTTTGTCTGGATATCGTTTTGTTCGTCCTTGTATGTGGCGACAAGGGTTCCTTTTTTGACGATGTAGAAGGAGTGGGGAGTGTCTCCTTGCATACAAAGAATTTTTCCGGCTGCGATTTCCATTAGACTGTCCCCTTGATGTTTTGTGCGTACTTTAAAGCCGTTTCATAGTAGTTTATTTTTTTCAAATCAAGAGAAAGAAGATGATTCCCTTTTTCGGTAAACCACTCGAATTGCTGTATTTGGAGCCAGTCGGCGACGTTTATTTCAAGATTGCGTTCCTTGAAAAAGGAAATCCAGTCCGTTGCATCCTTAGAGGTGCCGTTTTCTAAGGTCGAAAGCAACACGAGAATTCTTTTTTGCTGGAGCGTGAGACAAAACGGTCCCCAAGGTTTGTCCAAGTCCTTTGCTTTCTGGTAATCGGAGAATATTCCGAGAAGGTATGGGTTTGGAACGGAAAGACAGGTCTTGTCGCCGTGAAAAACAACCAACTTGCGACGAATAAGTGCCTTTAGTGCTTCTGATGCCGCTGGTATGGGGGTCTTGGTAAGCCAGGAAAATTCTTGTAGCAGTGCTTTTGTCTGCAAGAAATCGTCGCTTTTGTAAAATTTGCAGAATGATGCGAGGCTTGCAAGTACGTTGTCTGTCTTTGCCGAGCGGATGGAGTCGTTGATTTTTCGTGTTCTTGCGGAAATTGCCTTGATAACGGCCAAAAGCCATACGGGGAGGCTCTTTAGCTCGGATTCCAAGCACTCATTGTTGATAATTGTGATGGAAGAATCAACTGTAGCTTGGAATATGTAGCGGACGCTCTCGCGTTCGAGCAGGGCGCCTACGCCTACGAGATTTCCTGGAAGGATCTTGAAAACGACCTTGTTTGACTTCGGGTCGAGCGCGACGAGTTCACCCTCGTTCAAAAGGATGATTTTCTTGTCTTTGTCCTCGGGTGAGGATACAACAAAACCCGCCTTCACGCAGAGTTGCGTGGGCGGGATAATTTTTTTTCGGGAATCCCGCGTAATCATCGGGAATTACCGCCTTGAAGTCCGGCTAATTAAGCCTGACGTTCTTCGATACGTGCAGCCTTACCGCGGAGGTCGCGCATGTAGTAAATGCGAGCCTGGT
>JAEEGK010027549.1_pt1 | contig 11467 bp, 7 predicted proteins | sample 8958771 | NCBI WGS metagenome assembly JAEEGK01 (sample SAMN16246547, study PRJNA631951) | gut metagenome | biome: gut microbiome; feature: rumen; material: SC-attached | host: Bos | place: Iran: Karaj | collected 2018-10 | reverse complement strand
AGGCGGGCAGGGCGAATCTCAATGCGCAGGAAATCGGCAAGCCCGAAGAGCGCAAGGCGCAGTGGAAACGCTATGACCGCGATCCCGTCTTCGACGAAGAACTGCTGGATTCCATGATCCGTAAAGGGCTGAAGGATCTGACGGCCATGCAGTGCTCCGACGGCGGCTGGGGATGGTTCAGCGGTTGGGGCGAACACTCCTGGCCGCATACGACGGCGCTTGTCGTGCAAGGACTTAAGGCCGCCGAAACCTGCAAGCTAGTCGTTCCCGACGACGTGCTGCAACGCGGCATCCAGTGGCTGGACAACTATCAGAAGGATCAAGTCCGCCGTCTGAAACTCGATCCGGAGAAAATCGGCCATAAGTCTCATGCGGACAATCTGGATGCGATGGTCTATCGGATTCTCTGCGAATGCGGCAATGTCAATAAGGAGATGGAGGGCTTCCTCTATCGCGACAAGGCGAAGTCGCTGTCGCCGTATGGTCTTGCATTGTATGGACTTGGCCTGTATTATGCGAAACAGGCGGATCATTTGGCGGAAGTCATGCGGAATCTCAGCCAGTTCGTCGTGCAGGATGATGAAAATCAGACGGCGTATCTGAACATCGGTAACGGCTGGGGCTGGTGGTGCTGGTATGGCGATGAAATCGAAACGCAGGCTGCCTATTTGAAGCTATTGGCGGCGACGAAAGAGCAGCCCGAATTGGCCTCCCGTTTCGTGAAATACCTGCTGAACAACCGCAAACACGCCACCTACTGGCGTTCCACGCGCGACACGGCGGCCTGTCTGGACGCCTTCGCGACGTATCTGAAATCCTCCAACGAGATGAATCCGGACATGACGGTGGAAATCCTGCTGGACGGAAAAGTCGTGGCGACGTCCAAGATCACCCGCGAGAATCTGTTCACAGCGGACTTGACGTTTGTCGCTGAGGCGGAGAAACTTGCGAGTGGAAAGCATGAACTCGCCATTCGCAAGACAGGTAGCGGGCCGTTGTATTTCAATGCCTATCTCTCCTATTTCACGCTGGAGGATTTCATCACGAAGACCGGTCTGGAAGTGAAGGTGGAGCGTCGTGTCTATAAGCTTGTGCGCGACGACAAGATGGCGGATGCGACGGATTCCCGCGGCCAGGCCATCAAGCAGCGCGTCGAGCAGTATAAACGCGTTCCCATGAAGACTGGCGACACAGTCGAAAGTGGTGACCAGTTGGAAATCGAACTGATCGTCGAAAGCAAAAACGACTACGAATATCTGCTGATGGAGGACTGCAAGGCGGCCGGAACGGAAGCCATTGATCAGCGTAGTGGCTATAACGGCAACGAGATGGGCGCTTACGTGGAATTCCGCGACGCGAAGGTGTCGTTCTTCTTGCGGACGCTTGCCCGCGGCACCCACAGCTTGCGCTACCGCCTCCGCGCGGAGATTCCCGGCAAGTTCAGCGCCTTGCCGACGCAGATCAGCGGCATGTACGCTCCCGAGCTGCGCGGCAATTCTGATGAGTTCAAACTGAAGATCAAGGATAAATAAGCTAAAAGCTAAAAGCTTAAAGCTGAAAGCAAATGCATGGGCATCTAGGCGGCTAGATTTTTAACCGCCTAGATGCCCAAATTTTTTAGCCATAAGCCATAAGCCGTAGGCCATAAGCGCCGCCTATGGCGGCTTACGGCGCAACATCCGCAAAAATTTCTTTAATGTCCAGCGTGCCTTTGCAGGGGGCGTTCGACGTGCTGACGATGTAGATACTCGAAAGCGTCACGGGAGCGCGCATGCCGACGGGCGGGCGGAGGCTGACGTCTTGCCAGCCGCCTTTCGGCAGGTTGTTGTGGAACGTCAGATAGTGTGTGCTGTTCAGCGAATCAATGAAAATGGCGCGGAGATACATTCTGCCTTCGCCTTGGACGCGTGCTTTGAGGCGCAGGCGGATGGGCGTCTTTTCAAACTTCTGCTGCGGGCGGAAATTGATGCTGCGGCCGGATTTTGCTTCGAGATCGAAGACCATGCAAAGGAAGTTTTGCCCATCTTCTTCTTGGACAGAGCTTTCCAACTTAATCGGGGCATCTGCCGGATAGCGGTCGCAGGGCAGTTCCATGCCGGGCTTGAAGGCATAGACGGAAATCGGTTTCGTGCAATTCAGAGGAATCTGGCAGGAGGCGTTGCCAAGGCTGACGCGGGCCTGCGGCTGCGCACCGCTTGTCACGGCGATGAATTCGCCTGGCTTGCCAAGCTTGAAACCGCTGTCTTCCGCAAGCTCCCATTTCAGTTTTTCAACGGGAATTTCCACTTGGTTGCCTTTCGCATTTTCGCCGAAAACTTTCACGGAGCCTTTGTCGTCGGGACACATCGTCAGCGATGCGGGAACGACGACGAGTTTCGCAAATTCATGGACGACTTCGATTTCCAACGGCGCGGAAACTTCCGGATGCTCCTTGTGGCGGACGATGAAAGCCGCCGTGCCTTCCTTCTGGATATTGGCGAGCGTGACGGCGCCATCTTTCAAAACACAGCTGAACGGCGTATCCTGCGCGGCGGGAATCAGTTCCCACGCATCCGCCTTGACATCAACAGGATTGAAAAAGACATCGCCCGGCCAGAATTGCAGACGGCCCGTCAGGCCAGGAGCCAGAAGCAGCCGTTTCGGATGGATTTCCAACGTTGCCAACGGGCCTTGTTCAACTTCGGAAACGACGATGACGCCGTTGGCGTTGCGGCGGAGACCGCCGTCGGACGGACGATTTTCGACAACATCGCGAACGATGGCCGTCGTGGAACCGCCGCCATCGAGATTGAGAGCTTCCTTCATGCCCCATTCCTTCATGAAAACGGCGAGATCTTCATAGCGCATGCCGATGGACCAGCCAGGCTGGCGGCCATCAACGGTCATAAGCATGATTTCGTCGTCGTTGAAACCGATGGTTGTGCGCGGATGGCGTGCTTTGTCTCCAGTGCCAGGAGCAAAGGGCAGTTCACCGTCTTTCAGCAGAATGACACCGCCGCCGACAGCTTGCGTGACGGGCTGCCCCGCTTCTGGAACTTCCATTTTGAAAACAACTTCCGTATCGGTCTTCAGATTTGCGACTTGCGCTTTGGCTTCATCGCCGGCGGCGACGAGAACGAGTTCCGCCAAATCGTCGGTATTGATTTTTCCTGCATTGAATTCGCCTGTGACGGTCGCCTTCCAATCGCCATGAGCGCCTAATGGCGCATTGGCAAGACGGAGGCGAAGGCCGGCGGGCAGTTCCCACTGGAAGTCACGCGTGAAGAGGAAGAGGCCGTTTGCGGCAGGAGGACGGTTAACTGTCTGAATAGGAAGCGTTTTATCACTGGCAAGAAGCGTTGCTTTTGTGGTAATCACTCCGATGTGCGGGACGCGATCCGCTGTGATGTAGAAGGCCGTGCGGCCGGAACTGCTTTCAACGAGACGGCCATTGCTGATGGATGCGCCGATGGTCATGCCAGCCGTCTTCTGATGCGCCATGTGGAAGAAGTCGCCGTTCGTCCCACCGACGACCTGCCGCTTCGGTCCTTTGAAGCGGTTGATGGTGTTTCGAAGATTTTCATCGCCTGTCAGACGGTCGAACGCCATGACGACTTCGAGATGGGTAAGTGGTTCCTTCCGTTTGACATGGATGAGTCGAATCTCATATGGCCCAGGGCGGGTGATACGGCTGTATTCGACGCCTGGGCCGACTTTGCGGCGGATGATGTCCTCCGCATGGAGCTGGCAGAGGGCCAAAATCATGAAAAACGCGCAGAACAGACGGATGAATCGATTCGACATCATGGTTTTCCTTTGGGTTGGAGTAATGGTTTGGTAGATGACTATACCTTATACAATAAACCTATTTATCCAACTGGCAAGCGGCTTCACAAGCCAAAAGCAGTGGGAGGGGCGCTCTCCAGAGCGACCGTCGCCTGAAAGGCGACATGGGAGGGCTGCTATCATGCGTGACTTCCGTCGTGGCGAAAAAGCGAGAAAAAATCTTAATACTATTTGCAAAAATGGAAAAATGGTGTAATTTATTAACGTTTTCCATAATGAAGACGCCAGCATAGCTCAGCGGTAGAGCAGCGCATTCGTAATGCGCAGGTCAAGGGTTCAAATCCCTTCGCTGGCTCCATCATAACCGTCCGTCTTTTTGGCGGACGGTTTTTTTGTGCCCCAAAGTTCCGTCTTGTCTTCCTTTGACAGATGCGTATCAAATGATACATTAAAGGATTGCGTTTGTCGTTAACACTTCACAAAGGATGCACAATGCTGAACATGTTATTCTCAAAAACACGTCGAATGATTGTTTTTGCGGGCATTGGTCTGTTTGCCGCGAACTGCCTCATGGCGGATTTGCTGCCGTCGCCGACCCGTCATCGTCCACGCCCCGTTCCCTTGAAGGATGATCCCCAGCCTGTCCGCCCATATATCGAGCGGTCTCAGCCTAAGGTGCCGGAGCCGTTGGTAGCGACGATGTATGGTCGTTTGATTTATTTGGGCCCGAACGCGACGAAGGACGCGAATTATGCCTTATATCAGAAAGACGGTGAAAAAATCGTTCCCGTGTGCTTTTTCATGTGGGAAGGAAGAGGCTTGGAAAAATATGTGAATCACGATGTGAAAGTTACGGGCTTTGTCAAAGAGATGAAAGGCTGGACATGTCCGTTGCTAATCTTCGAATATTTGGAGAACGTCGAGTTTTTGCATCAGGGCGAGACGATTCCAAAGCAGCCGGCGGCCGTGTTTACTCCGGCTGATCCGAAATCCGTTCCGCCGCCGCAACCGGAACCTGTGAAGCCGTTGCCGCCGCCTCCGGCCGTCAAGCCGCAACCTGCGGTCGTTCCGCCGCCACAGCCAGTTCAACCGTTGCCACCGTCGAAACCCGTAAAGCCGGCGCCAGTTGTCGTTCCGCCGCCGTTGCCGAATCCAGTTCCGAAGTCGCAACCTGTTCAACCACAGCCAGCTAAGCCGCAACAGGTTGTCGTTCCGCCGCCGTTGCCGAATCCAGTTCCAAAGTCGCAGCCTGTTCAACCTCAGCCGGTTCAGCCGTTGCCGCCAGTTGTCGTTCCGCAACCGCAGCCGCAGCCTGCTCCGACGTTACAACCGTTGCTGCCGCCTGAACCAGTGGCACCGCCGCCGCAACCGCAGCCTGCTCCGACGTTGCAACCGTTGTCGCCTGAACCAGTGACACCGCCGCCAGAACCGCAGCCAAAACCAGCCCAGACATTGCAGTTGTTGCCGCCGCCTGAGACGGTCAAACCGCTGCCGAAATCTGCGGATGCCGAACCGTTATTGCCGCCGCCTCAGGCCGCCCAGCCGTTGCCGCCACCTCCGCCGGAGGTTGACCAGCCGTTGCCTCCGCCAGATGCTGGCAGAACAAAGTCGCAACTGAAATCGGATGTTTACAGGCCGCTTCCGCCTGCGAGACAATTCCATCGTTGATTTTTGACGCGACGGCCCGGATGCGAATCATCCGGGCCTTTCTTTTGTCCATGTGACGACGTGATTTTTTGTATCATTTTTAAGCATTACTCATTCAAAGGAGTAACACGACCATGCTGGCATTTGCCATGATATTCCATTTTCTCGTCGATGCGCTGTGCGGATCGACGATGTTGGGATGCGTCGTGGCGGATCTTCCTGAAAACGCATTTGAATTGGTCATGCTCTACAACTCACTGGCCTTTGCGACGCAGATACTTACTGGATGGCTGGCGGACAGGGTGAAGCATGACCGCTGGCTATGGGTGTTTTCCATTGTCATTGTGTGTATTGGTGCGACTGGTGCGTTGCGCATTCCATGGTTGGCGACCGTTTTGCTGGGGCTTGGAAACAGTCTGTTTCATGTCTCGGCAGGACGGGAAGTCATTCGCCATTATGCACATAGAGGGAAGGGGAGGGCATGCGAACTCGGCCTTTTCGTCGCGCCTGGAGCATTGGGCATCGGGCTGGGCTGCATGTTTCCAGAGAAGCTTTATGTTGTTTCGTTGGGCAGTATGGCTCTTTTGTTTTTGGTGTTTGTCTGGATTTGGCCTACCGAAACGACTGAGACGGATGCCGTTGAAAAAACAGAATCCGTTGATATCCAATGTCTTCTTGCGGCTATCGTGATGACGTTCTGCGTCTTCTGTAGGGCGGCGTCTGGATTCTGTACGGAAGCACCATGGAAGGCGTCCATAACTCTGTCTGTCCTGTGTTTTGTGTTGGTTATGGGCGGCAAGAAGGCGGGAGGATTCGTTGGCGACCGTTTCGGCCATTGGTTGACGGGAATCGCGGCGTTGGCGGTATCGTGGGCGCTGTTTGCGTTCGGCGGCAGCAACGTTGTCATTGGACTGTCCGCACAGTTCATCGCCAATCTGATGATGGCCATTACATTGTATATATTAGTTCGCTTGTATCCATCGTCGCCTGGACTGATGTTCGGGCTTGCGGCGGCTGTTCTGTTTCCAGGCTGGTTGATGCAATTCCTTCCAAATCATGGACTTGTTTTCAATATCGCCTATCTTTTGGCCGCCATCAGTTTCGGTGTCGCATGGTGGCTGTGCCGGAGGGCGAGGAGGAACGTATGTATATAACGATGGTCATTATCGCGAGTGCGTTGGTGACGATTTTCGTGGAAACGGCGATTTTCATGATGTCGCGTGAATACCGCAATCGCCGTTTCGTGTTGGCGTCCGTCATTGTCAATGCAACGACAAATATCATTCTGAACGTTTGCTTCTTGTTGTCCGGCAAGGAGTTCGAACTGATATCGTTTCCTGTTCTTCTTGCTGAAGCCATCGTCTTTATTACGGAATTCATTGCATACGGCCTATGGTTTCGTTTCACATGGAAACTGATGGCTTTTGTCTTTCTGGCCAATCTTGTCACATATTCTATGAGTTTTCTTTTTTGAGTGAATATTGTTTGACAATCAATTTTTGATGAATAAATTAAAAATGTCGTTTAAAACTATTGAAGAATCAAAAAAGGTCGGAAAAATATGAAAAAGTCATTCAGATTCCTAATCCGTCATTGGAAAGCCATTGTCGGAATCATCTTCCTTCTTGGATGTTCCGGCTGCATCACGACGGCGGTCGTCATCCATAAGAAACTGAAAAACGCCGATTATCTGGAAGACTGGAAAAAAAGCGACGGCACCGTCATCACCGACATCGTCTATGACGAACAGAAAAACTTGACGTATGACCTGTATCTGCCTGCCAAGGCGGAAAAGGACAAGCCTGTCGGCGCGATGCTGTTCATCCATGGTGGTGGATGGAATGCGGGAAAGAAAAGCGACATGGCGTTCGCCTGCAAGCGTTTTGCAAAACAAGGCTATGTGACGGCGACAATGCAGTACACTCTGGTCAAAAAAGGAGAGAAGACGACATTCATCGATATGCTGGATGACATTGGCAAGTGCTTGGAACACATGCGTTTGAAATCGGCGGATGAGCATCATCCCATCAAGGCAGTTGCCTTGTCGGGCATATCGGCTGGCGGTCATCTGGCGATGCTGTATGCCTATTCGCGTGCGAAGACGTCGCCGATTCCGATTGCATTCGTCTTCCAGCAGGTCGGTCCGTCCTGTTTTGAAAAAGGCATGTGGACGAACCATCCGGAATGGGACTATGCTTTGGCAATGGCAGGTTCAGGCATCGCCATGAACAAGGAGGATTACGAAAGCGGCAAAATGGCGGATGTGGTGAAATCCATTTCTCCCGCGCTGTGGATTGATGAAAACACGGTTCCGACCATTGCCGCATACGGCGGAAAGGACTGGCTGGTTCCATCCACCCATGCGGAAAAAGTTCGCAAAGCCCTTGAGACGCATCATGTTCCGCATGTCTTCATCGTTTATCCTAATTCGGGGCACATGCTCTGCGATGATCCGGATTGCGCGAAACAATACCGCAAGGCGATTCTGGAATTCTGTCGGAAATATTTTGATTCAGAGGGCGAATAGACTGTGGCTTATTGGTCTGCGTTCAGAAAATCCGCTATTTCCTTCCAGAAATCATCGCCTAGGCGATTGAACAGATCATTGTGGTCGGCTTCAGGGAGCAGAACAAGTTTCTTGCGGCCTTGCGCCTTCTTGTAGAGCAACTTGCTGTTGCGGACAGGAATGATGCTGTCCTTTTCGCCATGGAAGATCAAGGCTGGCGTCTGGCTTTTCGCTAAGAGTTTATAGTTCAGGAATTTGTCGCCTGGCAACGAAAACGGCAGAACAACATGCACGGCTGACGCGAACGGCGCGCAAAGGACTAGCGCCCTGACGGGATGATTTGCGGCCAAATGGCAACTAGGACCGCTGCCAACCGAATAGCCGATGGCCACAATATCTTCTGGCTTGACATTCTTTTCTTTTACAAGAAAGTCGTATGCGGCTTCGACGTCATGGCAGGATTGTTTGGACGACGCTTTGCCTGTGGATGCGCCATAGCCTGCGTAATCGTATGCCAGAATACCGTAGCCATGCATCTGGAAGTTCTTGCAAAACAACTTTATATCAGTGATTCTCTGGTAATTTCCATGACTGAATAGCACGACGGGCATGCCTTCCTTTCCTTCCAACCATAAGGCATCCAGTGTTTCGCCGTTGGAGGACAATTGGCAATTGCCCACTGGTGGTGTGGGCGGCGGCGTTGGAAACAGTTGCTTTTCAATGACTGCGCAGGAAATGAACATAGGAAGTAACGCTAGAATAAGAATGGTGTACAGGCATCTATATTGCCATTTTTTGAAGAATGAGCTTTTTTTTTGTCGAATCGTCATGGTTGTTGAGAAAAAGATTGGAAGCTACTTCATTAAGCAACAATTTTGAAGTTTATTTATTTACATTGACACATTGGTGTTCCGTTTATTTCTTGCCAATAACCACTAACTAATTTAAATTTTGGAGTGTATTTAGTGGTAGTAATATTGCACCTTGTACAGTATTTTTTTGATAATTTTTTATATCGTTCACAAGGACGTATATCATAATAGATCACAGAAGGCCCATCACTCCTAACCCAAATTGTATGATAGATATTTTCGTAAATTCTCTCTTTCTCTAAAAAATCGTATACTGTGTCATTAGCTTCAGAACCATGATGTGGAGCAGTAATAATAATTGATTTTGAATTAATGAAGATAGACGATAATTGTTTTTTTAGTTTAGTAATATTTAAATTATAAAATACACTATCCGCAGTAAATATAACATTGGATCCATCGTTATTATCTTCTGGACTATAAAACATTAATGATTCTTTATTGGCTGAAGAGAGGTACAAATATCGTAATGGTGATAAATCTGGTTTTATTGATACTTTAAGTATTTCTCGTGAATTTATTGGTTTTAACCATTTTTCTCCTCCTCGAAAATCTGTCGTGTTGTATTCAAAATAACGTATTTTTTTTACTTTTCGTTTTGCTTTGTTAAAAATGTCAAAGATATTATTTTTCATGTCAATAATATCTTTTATTTTGTCTATTGTGTATTTAATAAAACTATGGCAAGAATATTGATGATAGTTAAAAAAATTAATGTAGTGCTTGATAAATTTTTTTTGATTATTTTTTAGAAAATCAATATTCTCATTTTGCATAAAATTATAATTAGTCTCATGTATATTGTGTTCATTAGTTGTATTGCTTTTATTACCTAATGGATAAATAAAGTCTTTGAAAAAAATCTGATTGTTTTCAACAATTGTTATCAAATAGTCAATTAATTTTATAATTTTAGGGTAATTATTAAACAATTCATGGGACAGATTTTTTAATTTCCCCAATTCAGATTCAATTTTGTTAATTTTAATAATTTTATTTTCTAATAATTCTTTATCAATGATAGATATATCACCCAATAAATTTGGCAAGTTATGATTTGTTAATTCATCTTTTTGATTATTAGATATCTGAGAATCGTTGATTTCATTATTAATTAATGAAGTAATATCGTCATTGGATATTTTGTTATCTGTAGATGATAATCTTTGAATCCATGAATCAGGATGTAAAGGGGGGAATATGCATATATCAATCGATTTTTTTCCAATTGATGAAATAATATCTTCTTCGAGTTCTTTGTCAAAATTTGGATCGTCAGATGTTAATCTATATGCCCATGAAGCTGGAAGCCATAACTCACTTATATTAATTTTATTATTATCTAATAAGCCTATTATTCCAGTAGTGTGATCATTATCATTATGTGTGCAAATAACAACATCAATTTTGCTTATGCCTTCATTAACTAAATAAGTATTAATTTCATTTTTTAATCTGCCTCCGTCGACAAGAATGTTTTTCTCTCCTTTTTGAAGAAAGAATGCATCGCCGCCTTTTACTGGAAATGCTGTGAAAGTACTCATAGTAAACTCCTTACTTATAATATTGAATAATATAATATAAAATAAATGTGTAGTATTACCCCGGAAACTCCAACATCACAGTGCCTTCCGTGGCTTCGGGAGCCGTGATAATCGTCTGATAAAGCATGTCTCCCCAATGGCTTTGCAACCATGCGTCGTTGATTGAGAACGGTTCCGTAATCTTCGGAAGTGAGCAGTTGAAAAGCGGTTCTGGCATTTCATGGAGCAACGTCATGGTCGGCTTCAATGGAATGGACGCTTTCCATTCGTCATGAACTTTTAACGCATGGCCATCGTAAGTCAATGTCCGATAGTAGGATAGCAGGCCAAGATCGGCAGGATAGCAGCCACTGATTTCCATGCGACAGATGAAGGCGTTTTCATCGCCATCGACTTCAAACAGACTGGCGTGGCCGTCTCCCGCCTCCTGCGGAATGCCGTTGAAGACGAGCGGATTGTGGCTCAGGCCGCTCTGCGGATAGTTGTCGTAGCGATGCTTGGAGAACGTTGTCTTGTCATAAATCGCCGAACCGAGATCGAGAACGGTGAAACGACCATTCTTTGCGATGACGAACTGGCCGACGTCGTTATGGTTGTGGGATTCATGGTTATGGCCGCCTTTGATCGCGATGAAAAGGCCGTTGCGTTTCATAAATAGTTGCTGTGTCTTGGGATAGACTTTGAAAGACCGTTGCGGTAACGACAAGTCCGGACGGCGTTTTGTGAACAAATCGAATAACGGTGGGATGATGGCGGAATGCGGCTTCGGAAAAATCGTCGTGCAATCGTCGAGCATGTCCGCCAAGGCGATGCCTTGCGGCACGCCTGCGCGTTCGGACATGGCGCGAAGCAAGCCTGTGTTGAGCGTATGACGGCCGCCATTGTCCGCAAAGCGAACGTTTCTGTTCTTATCAACCCACGCATCGACGATGTAAGTGCACATGTTCTTGAATTTCACATCGTTGAAGCAGGAGACGGCGCCGTCGGACGCACGATAAAGCCCTTCCATGAAGAGGAAGAATTTCGGCGGCGAGAGATTCCAGTAGCCTGGCCCTTCATCGCAGCAACCGTCTTCCGGATAGGCGTCGTAGTAATGATCGACGGACGGCATGAGAAGCCGCACGTATGCGTCG
>JAEEGK010027547.1_pt1 | contig 11467 bp, 8 predicted proteins | sample 8958771 | NCBI WGS metagenome assembly JAEEGK01 (sample SAMN16246547, study PRJNA631951) | gut metagenome | biome: gut microbiome; feature: rumen; material: SC-attached | host: Bos | place: Iran: Karaj | collected 2018-10 | reverse complement strand
GGGATTGGGCCCAATCCCCAATCCCCAATCCCCAATCCCCAATCCCCAATCCCCAATCTCATCGAATTAATTTTATAATATTATTTAATTTTTTAATTTTTTAATTAAATAAATTAAATTAAATATTAAAATAATATAATTAAAAAAATATATAATATTTTATATGATAATAAATATAATAATAATAATAATATTTTTTATTTATTTACAAATTATAAAAAAATTAAAATTTTTATTAAGAACAAAAGATAATTAAACATCTTATTATAATTTATAAAACATTAAATATTCAAAATAATTATATATAAAATTTTGAATTTTGAATTTAATTTATTTCTTTTTAAATTACTCATTATCGATTGAAAAATCATGAATAGAATCATTTTCAATTGTTTCGCTACTAAAACTATTATTTTTATCTATTTCTTTTATTTGAATTTTTTTTTTTACTTTTTTTGTTACAGATTCATTTTCTTTTTTGAATATGTTTTGTTCAGACAATTTATCATTATTATTATTATTATCAATTTTATTTTCTGATAAATTAATTTGATTATTTATTAAATTATTTCTATTTGTATTAATTTGATTTTCATCTTCATCTTTATTAATATCTTCTTTATTATTATCTTCTTTATTATTATCATCTTTATTAATATCTTCTTTATTAATATCTTCTTTATTATTATCTTCTTTATTATTATCATCTTTATTATTATCTTCTTTATTATTATCTTCTTTATTATTATCCTCTTTATTATTATTTATTTCGATAAATTTTGTGTCTTTATAAGATTGATATTTTTTATATATTTTTTTCATAATATCAATTTCATAATTATCAACCTTATTTCTGGGTTTAAATATTTCCATTAGATCATTATATGTATTATTATTTAAATTTGTATAAGATGAAATATGTATATTTGTATTAATTATTTCTTCAGTATTGATAATATTATTATTATTATTATTATTATTTGTATTTTTATTTTTACTCAAACTAATATTATGATAAATCTGTTTATATTGATTAGTTAATCTTGAATAAGTTTTTGAACTTATATTTATATCAATACTATTTTTAATTAATCTTTCTCTAAAAATACTTCGTTCTTGATCGTTTTTAAATTTTATTCTTTTTTTAAAAATTTCTAAAAAACTTTCAACACTATTGCACTTTATTATTTCATTTTCATATAATTTTATATATGCTAAAGATATATTAATAATAAATTTTGACCCTTGAGCAATTAAACAATCCCATAAGCGAGTTGTTATACTTATATCTAATAAATTTGAATATATTTGTTGTAACCATATTTGAATCCACAATTCATTATCTATTTTATTATCATATTTAATTTTATATATATGTGGATAACGTTCTCTTAAAATTTCTAAAATTATATATATATAATAATTCAATTTTGGAAAATTATCTATATAAAATTCTCTTAAACCTAAACCATAATTAGATGAATAAATATAACGTAAAACGTTAAAAGTTTCTAATTCATTGCAATCAGAAATTATAAGAAAAATAGCTGCTATTTCATTCATTCCTATACAATAACCAAGTTTTTCATCATATAAAACTAATACTTTTAAGACATTATATAAACTTTGTGCCCAATTACTTGATTTAAAATATTTTATATAATTCATTGTTCTTGATAAATCATCTCTAATATATTTCTCTATATTTTTATCAGTAAATTCTGAACATAATAAATCATCATATAATTGTTTACATGTTACTCCTATTTTTGTTTGAATATCAAAATATTTAGTATTTGCTATTGCATTCCACATAATCCATCTTAAATTATTTGGTGGACCTTCTAATAAGATTTTATTGAATTTATTTAGTTTATATTTACATAATTTATCAAATAAATTTTGAATATTTGATTTTAATTCATTTAAACTTACATTACTATTTGCACTTGTATTACCTAAATAATCCATTTTTTTTGGAGATAATGCCGAATCTTTAGAAACTTGAATAGATAGACTATATAATGTGAAATCATGTAATTCTTTATCATAGATTTGATCTATAGCTTTAATTACTTTGAAAATGTTTTTATCATTAGGTCCATTAATTTTGGTTAAAATTTTAGTATCTTTTTGATCATCATTAAATAATTTTATATAAAAATGGAATTTTAAAACAAATTCTGTAAAATAATAAAAATCACTTTTTGTTGCATTATTTGAATTATTTTGATTTGATTGAATATTATTTAATAAATATTGTAATGAATTTTCTTCATTATTTCCATCTTTTGTTGAGCAAACTCCCATAATAAATTGAATTAATATTTGTAATATTCTAAATAATTTTTATTTTTTTAATAATTAATTTATATAAATTTATTATAATTATTTTTTTTATAATAATACCGTTTTAATTATTAATTAATTATTTTTAAAAAAAAATTATAAAATTTATTTAACTATTGTTTTTATATATTAAATATATAAATGGAAGAAAATCAAAATAATTCTTTTGAAAACGAAAATGAAGAAAATAATGAAAAACAAAAATTGGATTTTTTAAATCAATTTTTAAATAAATCAATTGAAGAGGAAGAAGAAGAAGATAATGAAAATAAAAATCTTGAAAAAAAAAATGAAATTACAGAAAATAAAAAAAAATTAAATATTGAAAATGATGATTATTTTTATATTTTAATTGCATTAATTTTATTTAGTTTTATGTGTCTTATTATGGGTTTTAATTTAAATGTTATTCCTTTTATTATTTGTGTTATTATAATTTTTGTTTATTTTTTTTTAGATGAAGAAAAGAAAATTGAATTATTTAAAAAATTAATTGAAAAACATCAATTTATAATAAAATTATATGAAAAATATTCAATAGAATTTAATAATAAAGAAGATAATAATGAAGAAAATAATAATAAATTAATAATTGATGAAGAATTAGAACATCCTTTAATTAATATTTAAACAAATTAAAATTTATATTATTTTATTATATATAAATTAATATATAAAATTTTTTAATATTTTATCATTAAAATTAATTTAATTTGTTAAAAAAAAATTTTATATTACAAAAATTGAAATTATTAATTTTTAATTTTTATTAAAATTAATTAAATTTTTTTTATCTACAATGTTAGGAAAAAAAAGAAGTAATAATAAAAAAGTAGATTTTAAACATAAATCCATAAAAGATAAAATGAAAATTTTAAATTCAAAAAAAAATACAAACAACGATGATGAATCAATAAAATCAGATGAAAATATTTCAGAAGAAAGTAGTAGCGAAAACGAAAAAAAAATATCAAAAAAAGATAATAATAATAACAATAATAATACAAATCAATTTGACACAGATTTAATAGAAAATTTCGAAGAAAAAAGAATTCGTTTAGCAAAAACATTTTTAAAAAAATTAGATAATAAAGATTCAGAAAATAGTTCAAAATTATCTGAAGAAGAAAATGATTTATTAGAAAAATTCACTCATTCAAATCAATATAAAAAAATATCATTTTACGAAAACAAAAATTTTTCCCCATCCGAAAAAATTTTTTTAAAAGGTCACAAATCAACAATAACAGATTTAGACATATCAAATGATTCAAATTTAATATTAACATCAAGCAAAGATTGTTGTGGAATTCTTTTTGATATTACAACCGAAAAAAAAAAATCAATTTTAAAATTCGCAAACAAACCTTTAAACAGTTGCATATTTACACATGACAACAAAACAGCATTTTTTGGTTGTAAAGATAGAAATATTTATCACATAGATTTAATATCAGAAAATATTATTCAAAAAATAAAAGCACATAATGAATCAGTCACAGGTTTATATTTAGATAGTAATAAAGAACAATTTTATTCAATAGGAAATGATCATGTATTAAAAGTTTGGAATTCAGATTCAAATTCGAGTTTTTTATTGCAAACTTTTTATGGACATACAAGCAAAATTAATTGCATATGTGGTATACCAGGAGATAATGATAAAATTTTAACGAGTGGAATGGATAATTATATTAATTTATGGAAAGTTGATTCTCAAAGTTTTTTACAATTTAAAAATAATGATATATATCCTATTGATTGTTTAACTTCTATTAATAATGAGTATTTTTTAAGTGGAAATTTCAATGGAAATTTACAAGTATGGAAAACTAATAAAAAAAAATATATTAAAAATTATGAATTTATTCATGGAATTCAAAAAAGTTTTATTTGTAAACATGATTTTTTTGACTCTAATTTAGTTAAACAACATCCTAAAGTTAAAATTGGAAATCCTATTTTTTGTATAAATTCAATATTTAATTCGGATTTATTTTTTAGCGGAAGTAGAAATGGCGAAATTAATTTTTATAAATTTAATGATAATAATGAAGATGAAATTAATATTGAATTGAAAAAAAAATTAAATTTAAAATGTGGAGGATGTATAAATGTTATAAAATCAGATAAAAAAAATAATTTTATTGCAGTTGGAAATGGATTTGATAATAAAAACGGAAGATGGGATTGTGATTATTCAGCGAAACTTGGAGTAACAATAATAAAATTAATTAATTAAATATAAATTTATTATAATTAATTATATAAATTAATAATTATTTAAAATAATAATTTTGTAATAAAATTATAACTTCAAATTAATATTTATATGAATAATAAATAAAAAAAATAATATTTATTTTTAATGACTGATTTAAAACTTAATTTAAATGACGTTGAAAGTAACAATCAAGAAGAACCATTAATGAATGGGCAAATTAATATAAAAGATGATAAATTAATAAATTCAAGTAAAAATAATTTTAGTGAATTGCACCACATTGTTCCAAATCAAACAAACAAAGTTGAAAAAATAATAAAAAACAGCCAAAATAATCAAACAGAAGAAATCATTAAAACTGATCAAAATAAAAAAAATGATAATAAAACAGAAGAAAATTTATCAAATAATTTAAAAAATAATCAAAATAACTTTCGTTCAAACAAAAATGAAGAAAATTCAAATATATTAAATTTAGTAAATCAAAAAAGAGCAGGAAGAGCAGGAGAAAGAAGAGTTTCATATAAATTTCTTCCAAAATATGATGCTTTAAAAATATTAAATATAGATGGCCAAAATTCTCGTTGCTCAGAATGTTTATACATTCCTTTTTTAGGTGTTAAAAACGTAAATGGAAAAGCTATTGTTGAAACTTTATGTCGTAATAAACATAAACAAGAAAAAGAAATAAAAGAATTTATGGAACAATCTCAATTAAATGTATTTCAAAAAATTATATGTACCACCTGCAATAATAAAATAACCAAAGATAATATACCTTTTAAATTTTGTTTTAATGAAAATGGATTTATATGTAATAACTGTGTTGGTGATCATAAAATGCATAATGTAGTAAATTTAAATGAATTTGATTCGTTTTCTAATGAGACTTGTGAAAAATTTGATGGTTTTTGTATAACTGAAAAGAAAAATTATTGTGAAAAAGAGGAAAAGAAAACTCATGATAATTTTAAATTTGATGAAGTTATTGTAAATACAAGAAGTTTAGAAAATTTAATTAAAAAATTAGCTATTGCTAAAAAACAAATTGGTGATATCGAAGGAGTAAAAACCTCAATGATTAATAATTTACAAAATACAATTAATGAAATTGAAAGAAATTTTAATATTTATAAAGATACTAATTTAAATGTAATAAGTTTATTCGAAGATATAATTGATACTTATAAAAATAGATTAAATGATAAAAATTTCTCATTTGAAATTATTAAAAATGTGAAAAATTGTTTGAAATTTAATAATGTTGAATTTAAACCATCAAATCCAAAAGATTTAAATGAATCAATCAACTTTTTAAAATTTTTAAAAAATAGTTCAAATAATATTTTCCAATCAACTAAAATAAACATAGCTAAATATGATGAAGAAGATGTTGATAAAGATATTTTAAGAAATATTGCGAAAGATCCATTAATCGAAAAAAGAAATTTACTTTACATTCCTGAAAAAAAATCAAATGATTATATAGGAAATATTTTATTATTAAAAAATAATAAGTTATTATGTTTTACCAGAAAAGAAGATAAAAATTTCTATAGAATATTTGAAACTAATTTAAAAGAATATAAAGATATACCTTTAAATATTAGTGTATCTAATTATTATATGATTCAATTAAATGATGAGCATTTAGTTGTAATTAACGAAAATAACATTTTACTATTGAAATTAAATGAAAATGAAGGAATTGTTAAAGTAGCTCAAGAACTGAAAAGTCATGAAGCTAATGTAAAAAAAGTAATTCAATTAAAAAATGGTAATTTAGTTTCTTGTGATGAAAAAGGAGACATTAAATTTTGGAATTTGAGAAATAATATAGATTATGATTGTTTTCATACTATTCCTGCTTTTGATGCACCAATTGAATCAATATTAGAAATTCCTTATACTAATGAAATAGTTTCTACTTGTGAAAGCTTAGGTCAATTTAAATATTATAATCTATCTAAAATGGAAAATACTTGTATTTATAGTGATATTAAATGTAATAATTATCGAGAAAAATTATTTTTAATTACAGATAAAGTTTTAGCTGCTGCTGGAAATAAATATATTTATTTATTTGATGTTGTTACTTATAAAAAAGTTCAAAAAATTTCTTGTTATACTGATGTAATTAAAATAGAAAAATTAAGAGATAATACTATTTTAACTTTTGGAAAAAATGGAGCTATTTTTTATTTTGAACAATGGGTTATTTATAATGATAAAATAAAAAGAGTGAGTAAATATAAATTTGAAGAAAAAGATGGTCAAATTGAATATTTTACCTTAAATGCAAAAAAAAATATTACTTTATGCAATTATATTAATCAACATTCTTATTTATTTGAATTAAAATAGAATTTTTATTTTTTTGATTTTAAAAATTAAATTTATTTATTAAAAATTTTTATTATAATAAATTTTTAATTTAATTATTTATATTTAAATAAATATTAAATAAAAATAATTTAATTATTTTTTCTTTTAAATATATTATATAATTCATTTATAACATTATTAAAATGTAAACATTCTTTTTCTTGTAATTGATATAAATAAAAACTACTTAATCCAATAAAAACATGCCATAAAGCATGATAAATTCTTAAATAATCATTTGCATCATCTAATCCTCTTATAAACATAATAATGGCAAAAAACATTATAATTCCTCCATATTTCATTGCATTTTTATTAAATTTAGGAAAACCATTTTTAAAAATATCATATGCTACTATGATGAAAAATACAAAAATAGGGTATAATGTATTTTGTATAAACCATGGACCTCTTTGTTGCCATATTAATGCTATAAATATTGAAAAATAATTTAATTTGTTTTGTGTTTCAATTTCAGGAAAATAACTACATAAGACTAATATTAAAGAATTCAAAGAACATATTGCTCCAATATTATCTAATTCATGCCATTTTAAATTTGGTAAAAAAAGAATTACATCTAATGATTCACATATATGATAAAAAACTGAAGTTAACATACTAAAACAAGCAATAAATAATGTAAAAATATTATTTTTTTTATATGTTAATATTATAACTGGAATTGAAAATATACTACTACATGAATTTATAACAGCCATTAATCTTCTTTCATTTATTGTATAATCAAAAGCCATTATATAAACAATATTGTTTTTAAATTTTATTTTTAAAATAAAGTTTAAAGTTTATTTATTTTTAAAAAATAAATAATAAATATAATAACCAATTTTTTTAAATGAAAACACAAAAAACTTCTTTTTATAAAAATATTTATAATTTAGATGATCCATGTAAACCAGATATTAAAAAAGTTGCAAATGAACTTCGACGAACCCATTTTAAATTAGGAAATAACCCATCTAATAATTTATCACAATATAAACATGATTATCCTGAATATGAGCAATTCCCTGATTTAGCTCAAGACCCAAATCTAAGAAAATCACATTTTAAATTCGGAGATAATCAAAATCCTTACACAACAACATATAATGATCAAAATTTAAGAATTAATGAAGGAAAACCAGCTGAATTACCAATTGATACTAAAAATGATTTAAGACGTAGTCATTGGGGATTAGGAAATAATAATCCTGATTTACATACAGTTTATCAAACTGAATTTACAAATAAAAATCCTGATTATAACCAAAATGAAAAACCAAATCTTACAAAAACTAATTTTAAATTTGGTGATGATGTTCCAGATTATTTACCTGAATATAATGATAGATATAGAAAACCTCGACCACATACAGCAATGCCTAATAAAATAAACACAGGATATCTTCAAAAAAGTAACTTTAATTTAGGAAACGATAATAATCCTTGGTCAACAACACATTTTGATAATTATGTACCAAAACCTTTAAATTATACACAAGCATTTGACCCAAAATTATCTCAATCTAATTTTAAATTCGGAGATGATAAACCAACAGAAACTTCAGTATATCAAGATACTTATACTAAAAAACCTATAAATGTAAATTGTTTAAATAAAGAATTGGTAAAAGATTTAAGAAGACATCATTTTAATTTTGGAAATAATGAACCTGATATGCAAACTTTATATAATCAAGATTATCAAGAACCAAATTTAAATGAAGCAAAACCTTATGAAAGTTTTGATCCACAAGCTTTAAGAAAAAATCATTGGAAATTAGGGGATGACCCTAGAGATTATTCTACCACATATAATAATACATATAGGAAAAAAAATCCCATTAAAAATGAACAAGAACCAAATAAAAATTTTATTTCAAGTTTAAATTTTTTAAAAGGAGAAGGACAATATAACACAGATTATAATGATAATTATAAACCAAATGATATAAATCCTGATGAAAATCCAATGTTAGATGCATTAAAAAATGATATAAGAAAAAGTCATTTAAAATTTGATCATCCTAATGATTGGACTACTAATTATAATAACCAATTTCAATATGATCCAAGATTAGCAGATCAATCAAAATTAGATCCTAATTTATTAAAAGATTTAAGAGCAACTCATTTTAAATTAGGATATGATGATGGAATAGGAAATTCAACTTATAATGATAATTTTGTTCCTCAACAATTAACATTTAAAGCTGCACAAGATCCTGGTTTACAAAAAAGTCATATTCCATTATTTAAAGAAGGAGAATTTAATGGAGATTCTACATATAATTCTGATTTTGTTCCCAAACCTATTGAACCTCCTTGTCCTGAAGATGAAGAAGAAGAAAAAAATTTTTATTTGAAAAATTATTGTTGTTAATAAAATTAAAAAATAATTTTCTTATTTAATATTTTTTTAATTAATATATTTTAATATATAAATATGTAAAACAAAAAATTATCCTAATTTTTAAAATTAAATGGATTTAAATTAAAAAAATATAATAATAATAATAATATATATTATTTAATATTTATATTTAAATATATATTTAAATGTCAGAATGGTGCACAATTGAAAGTGACCCAGGAGTATTTACTGAATTAATAAAAAATTTAGGTGTAAAAGGAGTAGAAGTAGAAGAAATTTTAGATATGGATATTTTAGAAAGTGGAAATGAACAAGTATATGGATTAATTTTTTTATTTAAATATATAAAAAATAGTGGATATACCCCAAATGTTTTATCAAAATGGGATGATGATTTATTTTTTGCAAATCAAGTAATAGAAAATGCATGTGCAACTCAAGCAATTTTAGGAATATTAATGAATAATTCAGATAAAATAGATATTGGCCCTACATTAACAGACTTAAAAAATTTTACAACAGGAATGGACCCTAAAATGAAAGGATTAAGTATATCAAATAGTGAAAAAATAAAAACTGAACATAATAAATTCAGTAGACCAGAACCATTTGTGTTTACTAAAACATATGCAAAAGATGGTGATGATGTATTTCATTTTGTTTCATATATAAATTTTAAAAATAATATATATGAAATAGATGGGTTAAGAAGTGGGCCAATTTTAATAAAAGAAAATGTTGAAAATAAAGATTGGATAAAAGAAGTAAAACCTGCAATTATTGATAGAATTAATTTATATGCAAATAACGAAATTAAATTTAATTTATTAGCAGTTATTCCAAATAGATTAGATAATATATTAAATTTAAAAAAAGAATTGGAAGAAAAAAAAAATTATATTGAAAATGTTATTAAAGGAGGAGATCTTGATTTGAATAATCAAAAATTTTTAGAATATAATAATATGAGTAAAGAAAATTTAGAAAATTGTTTAAAAGAAATAAATAATCAAATATCAAAAAGTGATTTAATTATTTCAGATGAAGAAGAAAAAATAAAAAAATATAAAGAAGAAAATGAAAGAAGACAACATAATTATATTCCATTAATATTTGAAATATTAAAAATTATGAGTGAAAATGGAACTTTAGAAGAAACATATGAAACTGCTAAAAAATTAGAAGAAGAAAAACAAAAAAAAAAAGAGGAAGAAAAGAAAAATAAATAAAGAATTTTGGAAACATTATTATATAAAATAATAATTATATTTAATAAAAATATATTTAATAATTATTTATTATCTTTTTTAAATATTAAATAAAATAAATATATATTAAAATCTATATTTAATCAGCTTTATATTTAGGAATTTTATTTTCGATAATATGTTCAACTTTTTCAATTGTACTTTTAATTTTATTTGATACATTTTGATGAGAATTTATATAACCTATTAAAATCCATAAATTTATTGCAAGTACAATAATAGTTATACTTGTAAAATGAGAAAAAAAAGAAGTAATTACTAAACATACAGCTACTAAAATTATTAAACTTTTTATATCAGTTAACAATATCATATCTCTTAATTTATCTAATATTTTATTAACATTATTATATGTTTTTTTATAACATTGTTCTGTTTCTTCTTTTATATCTAAATTTTCTCCACATTTTTTATGACAAAAAACTTTTGGTAATTCTATATTAAATTTATTACATATCATTGCCATCAATGTATGATAAAAAATTGATTGAATTAATAAAGAAAAAAAAGATGGTTTGAAATATAAATACCATAAATGAAAAAGATTTAAAATTATTAAAAAACGAATTGTTTTTTTTGGTTCTTTCCAATTACAAATATCACAATTACAACATGATTCCATTTTTAAATATATTAATTTTATTAATTAAATTAAAAAATAAAATTTTTATTTTATTTATTAATTTTTATGAATGAAATTGAAAATAAAAATAAATTATTAAAAGAATATGTAATTAATTTATTAAGCAAAGTTCATATGGAATATTTATTAATTAAAAGAATTCTTTATAAAGAAAAAAATCAGTTTATAAAACAAAAACAATATAAATATATTTTATTTATTAAAAAATTTTTAAAAAA
>JAEEGK010027546.1_pt1 | contig 11468 bp, 6 predicted proteins | sample 8958771 | NCBI WGS metagenome assembly JAEEGK01 (sample SAMN16246547, study PRJNA631951) | gut metagenome | biome: gut microbiome; feature: rumen; material: SC-attached | host: Bos | place: Iran: Karaj | collected 2018-10 | reverse complement strand
AGGTGGTATCGGATATGGTATCGACAGACTTTGCATGCTGCTTACTGATAGTGCTACTATCAGAGACGTGCTGCTGTTCCCGACGCTCAAGAGCTCTAAGTGAACCAAGGGGAATCGAGATACCATGGAGAGGTAAAAACGTCCAAATAAATCCACACGTGCCTTAAAAGTACTACGATTTCTTTGGAGCTCAACGGCCTTCTACGGCGTTCAGTACCGAGATTGCACCTGGCGGACTTCCGCTCTATTCGCTTATTGGAGTCATTTAGTGTTGTCAAAATGTGGCAAAAATGATTCAGATTCATGAGGAACAGTTGATCATGAGAAGATAATACCGGTTATCTTGCCTGACTCCAGAAGCAATAAATAAATCTAACTATATAAGGACATATACATTTTTCAAATGAAAAGAAGAATGTGTATGTCCTTTTTATATTCTTCTTAGATTACTACACCGATAGGTGTGAGAGGTCGGCGGTCTAAGACCGCCTCCTACTATTTGCATATCCTGCCTATATTTCTTAGGGGTCATCCCATAAATTTTTTGAAAAGAATTATAAAAATAAGTTTCATTTTTAAAGGAAAGCTTTTTGCATATCTCTGAAATCTGCATATCTGTGTGCTCAAGCATTTCAGCAGCCTCCTTCATGGCAATCTGTAGGGCATATTGCTTTATGCTGTAGCCGGTGTATTTTTTTACAATGCGATTAAGATAGGTAGCATTGTAGGACAATGATTCGTTTAAATCCTCCCTGGTGATTCTACCGTGCTTTGCCAAAATTTGATTTCTGACAGATTCGAAAAGCTGGGCCTCTGCGGAGGTACCTATTGTTAGAGGAACCATTTTATAATGATTCTTTATAGATAACTCATTAAAAATTTGAACGATTATAGCCTTTATAATGTAGGTAGAACCTACTTCGGGATTTACAAGTTGTTTTGTCAGTTTATCAAATAGCTTGTACATATTTTCCCTCACAGAGACATCGCTATCTGATGGGATAAAATCTATGTATTCTTTTTTGCTCGTTTTATCCTCTGACAGACCTAAACTATTACTCAAAAAATTTTCTAGAACTTGATTTCGATGCTTATTCTCCACCTGAAAATACATGTTACCCATATTTTCGTATAACTCTTTTATTAATCCTATAGGTAGACGTAAAAATAAAGCTCTATATTCTGTGGAGAACTCCTCCTGGTGGCGAACATTGCAGTTCAAAAGGCAAAGACTGCCAGCAGTGTAGAGATGCCTTTCAGATTCTATCTGTTGATACATTGTGCCGGAAATCAGATATACCAGCTCAAAGTAATCGTGGTAATGAAGCTGGTTAAACTTGTTTGGACTGTATTCATCATCGTAAGAAAAAGACGCATTGAAAAAGTTGCCCGGCGATATAAAACACCATACGAAGTTTTCCTCCATATTATCAGGGTGGAGCGTCTCTAAAATAATATCAGGGCTATCTGCAGAACCTTCCGCCAAATTTCTTGAAAGAATGCGAGTATTCTGATTGTCTAATTTGAAATTGAATTGATATTGAGATGTATTTGTAGTATCTCCAACGTAGCTCACCAAAATTTCTCCTCACTAATAAGTTCATTTATGTTGGTATTATAACTTATTACGTTTAAAAGTGCCATTGTTGCAACAAAAATAAACCTGTAAACTTTATTTATCAATAAATCAATAAACCATTTGGAGGAGGATAATATGGTGGAAAAATCGCAAAAAATTTCAGTGGGGAGACTGTTGGCTTGGAATACAAGACCAATTTCATTCGGAACAGTAACAATTCTTATGGGGTATCTGAGCATGTTTTGCACAGATAGTTTGAAAATGTCTCCGGTTTTAGTTGGAACCTTATTAATGGCAAGCAAAATCTTCGATGGCTTGACTGACTTGATTGCTGGGTGGATTGTAGATAATACAAACACTAAATTGGGCAAAGGACGCCCTTATGAACTGTGCTTGATTGGGACTTGGGTTTGTACATATGCTTTGTTTGCTTCGAATGTTAATTGGAGTACTACAGCAAAATCAATTTGGCTTTTAGTTATGTATACACTAGTGTGGTCAATTTTTGGAACAATGATGAATGCAGCTGAGGCACCATATATCATAAGAGCTTTTGGTGATCCTATGGCCATCACAAAGGTATCTGCATATGGTGGTGTATTTATCACTTTAGGCTGCATGGTTGTTTCTATTATTCTTCCAATGCTAATTGGAAAATATGCGCCAGTTCCAGGAGGTTGGCAAAAGATAGTATTAATGCTTGCAGTGCCCCTACTGATTCTTGGCTTGCTTAGATTTATTTTTATAAAAGAGGAATTTAATCCAAATGAAGACAACGAAGAGGAACGAGTTGGATTAAAGGATATCGTAAATACGTTAAAAACAAACAAATATGTGTGGTTACTTGCAATAGTATCAATGATTCCACAGATGATACAGGGAATGGGGGCTATTAATTATTACTTTAATATCGTAGTGGGAGACATTACTAAACTCTCAGCTTTACAGCTTTTTGGCTTCATAGCAACATTTACTATTATTTTATTTCCAACATTGATGAAGAAAACAACTGCAATGAACCTTATTGGCATTTTTGCGGCACTTAGTTTTTTAGGATACTTTGGAATCTTTTTTGCAGGAACAAACATGATTGCTTTAGGGGTTTGCTTCTTTTTCTCAGGGCTTGCAGCACTTCCTGTATCATACATGAGAACACCAATTATTATGGAGATAGCAGACTATAACGAGATAAATAATCTTCCTAGAATGGAAGGGTCTTTAGCTGCAGCAACTAATTTTACAATAAAAATTGGTCAGGCAATTGGTGCTTTCCTTTTAGGAACAATGCTTAGCTTTGGAAATTATGACGGAGCTCTTAGTACGCAGCCAGATAGTGCAATCCTTGTAATTAGAATCTTAAATAGCTTTATTCCAGCAATACTGATGGTTGTAATGGTTATTTGCGTTCTAGCATATAGACCACTTGAAAAGATTTTAAAAGAAAAGGCAAATTAAAATGATGAATATTAGCGATAATTACAGAATTGCAAAAGATATTGCAACAGAAGGACTGGTCCTTCTTAAAAATAGTGATAATGTACTTCCTCTTCAGGAAAAAACAATAGCGCTGTTTGGAGCAGGTGCAGTTGAAACTGTGTTTTGTGGAACGGGAAGCGGATATGTTTCCGCGGAAAACTATGTAAATGTTTTAGAGGGACTTGAAAAAGCAGGTATTACAATTGCTTCAAAAAGCTGGCTGGAAAGATTTTTAGCTGCTTCTAAAAAAGCAAATGATGAAGATAAAACTCTATCTGATATAGACCGTTTCTGGAGTGGTAAAAAAATCTTAATCGATGAAATCCCTGTTACGGATGATGATATTTTAGAATCAAAGGATGCTACTACTGCGATCTATGTTATCCGAAGAAATGCAGGTGAAGATAATGATAGAACAGAATCAAAAGGTGATTACTATCTGACTGACATCGAGGAAGCAAATCTAAGAAAGGTGGCCGGAAATTTTGCAAATACGGTGGTAGTACTCAATACCTGCGTTATAGATGCAAATTTTATAGAAAGCATTTCAGGAATAAAGGCTGCTATTCTGATGGGACCATCAGGATGTGCTGGTGGTGAGGCACTGGCTCAGGTGTTGATAGGAAAATCTTTTCCTAGCGGAAAGCTTACAAGCACATGGGCTGTGAATTATAAGGATAATCCTGCAAGCAGCACATTTGCTTACAACGATGGTAATCCATATCAGGAGGATTACGCAGAAGATATTTTTATAGGCTATAGATACTTTGACACTTTCGGAGTAAAACCTCTTTTCCCATTTGGATATGGGCTTAGCTATACCACATTTGATATTTCAGCAAAATCCTTTAAGGCAGACTGGAACCAGGTGTCCTTAGATGTTGAGGTTAAAAATACAGGAAAGTACTCTGGAAAGGAAGTGGTTCAGCTCTATGTCACAGCACCAGAAGGAAGACTGACTAAACCATTTCAGGAACTAAAGGCATACAAAAAAACAGACATACTTGCACCGGGGGAAACTCAGATTGTTACTCTAAAATTTTCTACAGAAAGTCTAACAGCCTTTGATGAAAAGCAGGCTGCTTTTATTATGGAGCCGGGAGAGTATCTGATTAGAGTGGGCAATAGTAGCGCAAATACTAAAGTAGTCAAGAAGATAATATTAGACAACGAGGCAATAGTTAAACAGGTAAGAAATGAATTCAACATGGATAGAAAGCTAGATTTACTTGTGGCGCCAGTTAGCAGCAAAAGGTACGATGACCACCAGGTAGAATTCACTAATCTTTTTGCAGCAGATTGCAAAATTATTGACGGAGCATGCAAGACTACTGAGGCAGATGAGATAAATAAAAAAAGATTTGCAAATGTTGTTCCAGCAAAGAACGCTACTTTTTTTGACGTGGTAAATAACAAGGCATCCATGGATGAATTTGTTGCATCATTAGAGCCAGAAGTGTTAGTTCGTTTGGTAACAGGTGTAGCCAACGAAACACCCTATGAAACAGAGAATAGATTGCATAAAAGCTTAACACCAGTGGATGGACCTGTTTCATCTGGATCCACTACATCTCTTTTTACATCTACACTAGGCATCCCTAATTGGAAGGTAACAGATGGACCTGCGGGGCTACATTTACCAGGTCTTCCTGTTACATGTTTCCCTACGGATATTGTCATCGCACAAACCTGGAATGATGAAATGGCCTATCTTGCAGGAGATGGAGTAGGAAGGGAATTGCTTACCTATAACCAAAGCGTCATATTGGGGCCAGGCATGAATATTCATAGAGATCCATTATGCGGTAGAAACTTTGAGTATTTTTCAGAAGATCCACTGATAAGTGGGAAAATGGCAGCTGCTATTACGAAAGGTGTGCAAAGCAATGCTGGTGCATCGGTATCTATAAAGCATTTTGCCTGCAACAATCAGGAATCAGAACGATTTGATTCCAATGCAACAGTTTCGGAAAGAGCTTTAAGAGAAATATATTTACGTGGTTTTGAAATATGCGTTCGTGAGGCAAATCCTCATACCGTAATGACTAGCTACAATATGATAAATGGTATTCACACCTCATCAAATTATCAGCTACTTACTGATGTTTTAAGGGGCGAGTGGGGATTTAAAGGCCTTGTTATGACTGATTGGGGAACTCACAGTGAAAAGCCTTATGATTATCACGCCGGTAATGATTTGGTTATGGGTGGATATTGGACAGATGATCTGATTGCAGCAATGGAAGGAAAGGCGCCAGAGTTTTCAAATGATGGTTATGTAGTGGTGAAAGAGTTTCCAATATACGGTGGCTTTGCTACAGAAATTGTGGAAAGATGGAATGCATTTAAGCTATGCAAAGATGGAAAAGATTTATTCACTACAAAGGTAGAAAAAGATGTCGCTCTTAATCCAAAGGTAATGGAAAAGGTAGACGCTGGTACAGCAAAAATAGAGACATTAGATGACGGCACCAGATTTGTTTCTTATTGTGGAATCAATAGAGGAGCATATCTTGACATAGATGATGTAAGAGCTTGTGCAGCAAATGTTTTAAAGCAGATTATCAATTCGGTATCGTATATACGATTTACAGAAAAACGAAATAACTAGACGGGAGAAAAATGAAAAATCAAGTATACAATCCTTATTTACCTAATTGGGAGTACATTCCTGATGGCGAACCAAGAGTTTTCAATGACAGATTATATATCTTTGGTAGTCATGACCGTTTTAATGGGGCTGATTACTGCGAAAATGATTATGTTTCCTGGTCCGCGCCAGTTAATGATTTGTCAGACTGGCGTTATGAAGGTGTAATTCTTAGAAAGAATCAAACACCTTGGAACATAAAAAATGAACAATATTTTGCCCCAGACGTGGTTCAAGGGATTGATGGAAGATATTATCTATATTATTTTGTGGCCAACAGTTGCAAGATTTCAGTGGCAGTTTGTGATGAACCTGCAGGAAAGTATGAGTATTTAGGCGAGGTTAGAATGCCAGATGGCCATGCATATGGCTCATTGCAGGATGAATGGTTTACCTTTGACCCAGCAGTACTTGTGGATGATGACGGCAAAATCTGGCTGTATACTGGCAGTGGTCAGCCTTTAAATGAAAAATACGGTCATCCTCTGAAGGGGTGCTTCGTGGTTCAGCTGGATACAGATATGCTGACAATTATCAGTGAGCCAAAAGTAGTGCTTCCGGCAAACTGGAGTAGAAAAAAACCGGGATTTTTCGAAGGCGCATCTATTCGACATATAGGTGCTTGGTATTATCTGGTTTACCCTACATCAGATATGACAGGCTTAAATTATGCCATAAGTAGATATCCGGACAGAGATTTTGAACACAAGGGTCGTATACATAGTTCTAGCGATATTGGCTATGAAAACAGGGGCGTAATGGATTGCCTTTATCCTATAGGAAATAATCATGGTGGTCTTGCATGCATAAAAGGTCAGTGGTATGTTTTCGACCATCGCATGACAAACAACACTTTTTTCAGTAGGCAAGGTGTGGCTGAACCTATTAGCATCAAAGCGGATGGCACAATTGATATGGTTGAATCTACCAGCTGCGGATTGAATGGTGGAACGCTAGCAGGAATAGGCTCTTATCCGGCATATATCTGTTGCAACCTTGTAGGAAAAGGACTTTTGGGAAAGCATATGCCGATGAATGGCCCTTATGTTACACAAGAGGGAGACGATTTTGATCCAGACACAATGAGCATTGAAACTGCGCCAATTTCATATATTGATGGAATAACAAATGGTAGCCAAATCGGTTTTAAGTATTTCGATATGACAAGTACTACAGCGGTTCGTTTGAAGGTTCAGAATGCTAATGGAAAACTTCAGATACTAGATGGTATCGATGGGTAACCTGGTGCAGAGGTGACAGCTAAAGTAGACGAAAGTTGGCAGGAGGTTAAAGTGGAATTTGACCCTCAAGTAGTTGCTGCTAGGACAAAATATAGTCTAAAAAAATGTCCATTATTTATTAGATATAAAGGGAAAGGTAAAATGAAATTACGGAGTTTCACTTTATCTTAATCTATTGGAGGGGTACATGAAAAAAATATCATTTAACGATGATTGGAACTTTAAAACTGCAGAAAGACAGCTTAATGGTGTGACTTTGCCATTTGATGCGCAGCTTTTAGACGGCAGAAGTGCAGATTCTCCCGGTGGCGGCGGCCACGGATATTTTCTTGGGAATACCTATGAATACGAAAAGCACTTTTTAGCACCTTTGGAATGGAAGGATAAACATGTGCAGATTCTATTTGAGGGTGTATATCGCAATTGCGAAGTATTTTTAAATGGCAAAAAGCTAGGCGAGCATTGCTATGGCTATACTCAGTTTACAGTTGATTTGGATGATGTATTAGAATGTGGTGCTGAAAATACCTTAAAGGTAAATGTGGATAACTCTAAGCTTCCAAACTCTAGATGGTATACCGGCGGTGGAATCTATCGACCTGTTTCACTTTTGATAGGCGGCAAAGACCATATCGCTTTTCAGGGAGTAAAGGTCACAACCCTGGAGATTAATCCTGCCCGGATTAGAGTCGAGGTAGATGCAAATTGCGACTGCAATATTAATGTAGATATTTTAAAAGATGGTAAGGTGGTTGCAAAAACTAATGGTCACGATAGCGAGATTGTTATAGAGAATGCAAAGTTTTGGTCAGATGAAACACCAGAGCTTTATGAAGCTGTAGTTACCTTGGAAAAGGACGGGCAGATAGTTGATGAGGCTGTTGAAAAGTTTGGTATCAGAAAAATCATCTGGAGTAATCAGGGATTGTTTGTAAATGGCGTAAACACCCTTCTAAGGGGCGGTTGTGTGCATCATGACAATGGCATTATCGGCGCAGCCAGTCTTCCGGAGAGTGAATGGCGCAGAGTACGTATACTCAAGGAACAGGGCTTTAATGCTATTCGTGTTTCTCATAATCCTGCATCCACTGCAATGCTGGAAGCCTGCGATTATTACGGCATGTATGTTATGGACGAGGCATTTGATATGTGGTACGTTCGCAAGACCAAATACGATTACGGCATGGACTTTAAGGAATGCTGGCAGTCAGATGTGCAGGCCATGGTGGAAAGAGACTATAATCATCCAGCTGTCATTATGTATTCCATTGGAAATGAAGTATCAGAGCCTGGCAAACCAGAGGGCGTTGATCAGGGTAAGGAAATCATCTCATTTATAAAAGGAATGGACGATACTCGTGCAGTCACTGGCGGAATGAATCTGATGATTATGAGCAACTATGCTAAGGGCAAGGGGCTCTATGATAATCCTGATAAGGAACAGACTGCGGTGCAAGCTGATGATGGCAAGACAAAAAATGCCAGTCTTTTCTTTAATATGATGGCATCTTTCGTCGGCCCAGGCATGAACAAAGCTGGTAACTCGAATAAGGTAGATGCTGTCACAACACCTATTTTGGACGCATTGGATATAGCTGGATATAACTATGCAAATGGTCGCTATCCTATGGAAGGACAGAAGCACCCTGATAGAGTAGTGGTAGGTAGCGAAACCTTCCCATATGAAATCGGGAAAAACTGGGATATGGTTAGAAAATATCCTTATCTTATCGGAGATTTCATGTGGACAGCATGGGATTACCTTGGTGAAGCAGGTCTTGGAGCTTGGTCGTATACTGGTGGCATGCCTTTCAACAGGCCTTATCCATGGATTCTTGCAGGAGCAGGAGTGATTGATATATTAGGAAATCCTGATGCCAGTGCAGGGCTTGCAAAGGTGGTATGGCATGTAATAGATACTCCTGTTATCGGAGTTCGTCCAGTAAATCACCCTGGAGTAAGGGTTTCAAAATCAGTTTGGCGTGGAACTAATGCCATTGAAAGCTGGTCCTGGAAAGGGTGCGAAGGTAACAAGGTTGAGGTGGAAATATTTGCTGATGCCGCAGAGGTGGAGCTGTTTATTACTGGCAAATCCCTTGGCAAAAAGAAAATTAAAAACTATCAGACAATGTATAAAACCAAGTATCAGCCAGGCATCATAGAGGCTGTGTCATATGATAAATATGGAAATGCAATTGGAAAATCCGCTCTTAAATCAGCAGGAGATGCTCAAGTGGTAGTATTTCCAGAAAAAGAGAATTATCGTGTAGGTGATATAGCTTACTTTGATATTAGTATCAGAGATAAAGATGGCATAGTAGAATCAAATGCTGATAGAACTCTCAATGTTGCTGTTCAGGGCGGTGAACTTCTAGGATTTGGTAGTGCTAATCCATGTACAAAAGAAGATTATCTGTCAGGCACATTTACTACCTATTATGGCAGGGCACAGGCCATTGTTAGAGTCACATCACATGATGTAAAACTTGTGATAAAATAAAACTAAGGCGAAGCCGTTCTGGCTTCGCCTTTAATTGTTTGTGTATTGCTTCAGACAGCGAATACGCTTCCCAACATGAATACATTGCCAGAGGTATTGCTGCCGGCTTATGGGAAGTGTCGCTGACATGGATAAAAAACGGTATGAAAGAATCTCCTGAATATATGGCAAGGGTATGCTCAGAAACCTTAAGATTGAAATGAAAATTACTTAACGAAACATCCAAAAGTTTTATTCAAGAGACAAAATCTGAAAAGCTTGTCCCATCCGGAAACAAATCCTGATTCATATCCCGACTTATACAGGCGATTAACTCAAGTAGGAGAATTAGCTTTGTCATCGGAGGCATATAAAGCCTTCAATAGTAAAGGTGTCAGAATCGAGCTCAATATTATTAACAGGATTACTGCGGTAAAGTATCTGCTGTCAACGATATCAGCTTTTAAACCTCTTTGAGCCACGATAAGTGCAACTTCGCCTCTGGTCATCATACCAACACCAATCTTTAACGAGTCAGAAGTGTTGTACTTAAGGAGCTTTGCTGCGATGCCACAGCCTACAACCTTTCCAAGGAGTCCAACGACAACAAATGCTGCTGAGAATGCAAGGATTGTTATGTCAACAGACCTTAGGTTTGTCTGAAGTCCTACACTTGCAAAGAATACGGGGCCGAATAACATATATGAATTTATGTCCATCTTTCTGTCTATATACTCGGAGTTGTCCAGGGAGCTGAGAATAATACCTGCGACATAGGCTCCGGTGATATCAGCTACTCCAAAGTACTTATCTGCAACATAAGCCATCGCAAAGGCAAGTGCCAGTCCCATGATCGGGATTCTTCTGGTGTGAGGCCATTTTGCTTCTGCTTTTGACATTATCTTAAATATGATCATTCCCACAACAACCGAAAGGGCAAAGAAGGCTACGGTCTTTAAGCAAACAGCTGCAAGATTGGCATTTGGATCTTTCAGACCAAGAACAGCTGTAAGAACCACGATTCCTATTACATCATCGATGATTGCGGCGCTCATGATCGTTGTTCCCACTTCTGTGGAAATCTTCCCAAGTTCTTTAAGAACCTGAACTGTTATGCTAACGGAAGTGGCTGTAAGAATAGTTCCTATAAAGAGTGCTTTTATGAACTCGGTTGATCCGGGAGCTGCAAAGCCATAGAAGGCCATGTACAGGAGCGTTCCAAGAACAAGCGGAACTCCAACACCTGTGCATGCAAGGATTGTTGCCTTCAGGCCGGATTTTTTGAGTTTGTCGATATCTGTTTCCAGTCCGGCGCTGAACATCAGAAGAATCACACCGATTTCGGCCATGCCCGAAAGGAAATCACTGGGATTAACAAGATTAAGCAGTGTTGGACCTATGAGAAGACCTGCGATGATCTCACCGGCAACCTGTGGCGCATGAAGTCTTCTGGCTATCAGTCCGAATAACTTTGCCATGACGATTATGATAAAAAGATCTCTGAGTATCTGAATTGTATCCATTTGTATACCTCCATTTTTGGTGCTAATCAACGAGTATGATACTTTTTCTTCAGAAAATCAAGTTAAAAATGTTTTTATGGAAAATTATCTTGACACTGTGTCAGAATAACTATATAATTCAAATTGACACGATGTCAGAATAGAAAAAACGGAGAGCAGATATGCCAAAAGGATCCCCTGAAAGAACCGCAGCAAGAAAAGAAGAAATCATAAACGCCTGCGAGAAACTCTATCAAACAATGAGCTTTAAGGACATAACACTTAAAGAGATCGGGAGCGAAACCTCTTTTTCAAGACCCACCATATATAACTACTTCCAGACAAAAGAGGAGATATTCCTTGCGCTGTTTGAACGTGAGTATGTGAGATGGAATGAGGAACTTGAGTCTATCCTTCAGGACAATGAAAGCCTTACGAAGGATCAGATCGCTGAGAAACTTGCATCATCCCTTGCAAACAGAAAACAGCTCTTAAAGCTCCTTGCCATGAACAATTACGACATGGAGGCAAACAGCAGGCC
>JAEEGK010027544.1_pt1 | contig 11468 bp, 6 predicted proteins | sample 8958771 | NCBI WGS metagenome assembly JAEEGK01 (sample SAMN16246547, study PRJNA631951) | gut metagenome | biome: gut microbiome; feature: rumen; material: SC-attached | host: Bos | place: Iran: Karaj | collected 2018-10 | reverse complement strand
TAAATTCTTTTCCGTTTAATTCAAGAGCTTTAAGTAAGCTTCTATGTTCATTAAATTCAATGAAACAAAAACCTTTAAATTTCTTATTTCTAGAATTATAAACAAATCTTAAACTTTTTATTTTACCACAAGAACGAAATTTATCTCCAACTTCTTTTTCAGAAATATCATAAGGTAAATTTTTAACAAAAGCAGTAGTGCAATTTATAGAAACTTTACTTTGATTAATTTTATTTTGTTTTTTGGCTTTATTTTCATCATTTAATTCTTCTTTATTCATTTTTGCCATTTCAACAATTAAATATCTTTTTCCAATTGTATAATTATTTAATTCAAGTGCTTTTAATGCACTTTTTTTTGACTCATAATATATATGGCAATAACCTCTATTTTTTCCACTATCTTGATATTTTGGTAATTTTATTTCTGTTATTGTTCCATATTTTGAAAATAAATCTATTAATTCTTCTTCTGTTGTTAAATATGGTATTCCACTTATAAATATTCCATTTGTTTTTTTTTTGATTTTATCTATTTTTTTATTTTCTTTTTTATTTTTTTCTTTTTTGTCTTCTTTTTTTTCTTCATTTTCTTCTTCTTCTTTTATTTCATTTTCATCTTCTTCTTTTTCTTCATTTTCTTCTTCTTCTTTTTCTTCAATTTCTTCTTCTTCTTCTTCTTCTTTTTCTTCTTCTTCTTCTTCTTCTATTTCTTTTCCTTTATTTAATATATCGTTTTTACTATCATTTTCTTCAGATTCCATAAATTAGGATAAAAAATAATTTTTTTAAAGTTATTAAAACATTTACTTTTTATAATTTTAATTTAAAACAAAAACATATATATCAAATTAAAAATATAATTATTTAACTCTGAACCAAATTAATAAATTGATCAACAAAATCAAGAACATATTTTCTAACATCAACTTTTTCTTTGTTATTATAATAAAGAGCTAATTGTTCAGGTGTATATAATCTATCAACAACATAAGCAATATTATTTTCATTATCATCAGGATATCCAGACATAATTCTATCATTTAATTGTAAAAGTAAATCTTTTAAATCAGGATCATTATCACTTTGGTCACTCATAAATTTTTGTAAATCAGTAATTTTATTTGAAATATGACATTTTTCTCTAAATAATTGAATAACTTCATTATAAATAATACTCGCAATAACTTTAAAATTATTTTTAGATAAATCATCCAAAACACTTTCATTATCTTTAACAAATGCATATTCTGTTAAATAATTTTTAACTAAAAGCTTTAATATAATATGAAAAGCAATAATCATTCTTTTACCATCTGGATCAATTCTTCTAATATAACCATCATGTGTACTCATTCTTGATAATTCAAATAATGAAAAATATTTATATGGTATAAATGCATTATCTTTAAAAATTAATTTCATATATTGTTTTGTTTCTTCTGGTAAATGATGATTGTTAAAAATATTTACTAAATCATTTAAAAATGATTTTACTTGTTCATTTAATAATGATATTTTCTCTTTTACTAATCTATCATTTTCTTTATTTCCATTTAATTTATCTTGTGTTATATCAATTGATATTGATTTTATTAAATTTAATAAACTCTCTTTCATATTGTTTTTAATAAGTTTAATTAATTGATTTTCTCCTTTTACATAAACACTTGCAAATTTTTTTAAAGCAGTTAATTTAGGATTTTCCTTATATTCTTCTTTTTTTTCTTCTCTTTTTTCTTCTTTTTTTACTTCATCATCATTATTTTTTTTATATTTTTTATAATCACTATTTTCACTTCTTCTTTCACTTCTTCTATTATCATTTATAGGTTGATTATTATAATTATTATAAGGATTAAAATTAGGAGGATATAAACCATTAAAATGAAGACTAATTTTTTTTTCTCTATCACTATCTCTATCTCTAGGTTTTTCTTTTTCTTTTTCTTTCTCTTTCTCTTTACTTTTAATAGACTCAGTTTCTTCTTCTTTTTTTTTCTTTTTTTTTTTTTTACGTCTTGGTCTATCTCTTGAATAATCATCATCATCATAATAATCATCTTCATAATAAATATCTCTTGGATATCTTGGTCTTGGATTTATTATTGGTAATGGTATATTTGTATATTCATCTTCATCTGCTTTTTGTCTTAAATATCTTTCTATTTCTTCTAATTTTTTCATTCTTTCTAATTCTCTTTCTTCTGCTAATTTTTGTCTATCTTGAAAATCTTTCATTAATTCATATTGTTTTTTTGTTATTTCATTTTGTTCTCTTTGTTTTGCTTCTGTTTCTAATCTTTTTATTTCATCTTCTAATAATGATTTTACTTGTTTTCTTTCTTTTTCTTCTTTTTTTTTTTTTATTTTTTCTTGTTTTTCATTAAATTCTCTTTCATATCTTTCTTTATTATTTTCAAATATTTCTTGATCATTTACTAAAAATTGTTCAACAATAATTTTAGTATTAGTATCTTTTGTAGTTTCCAAAATTAATTTAAGTAAATTAATATATTCTTCTTGTTTATCTTGTATAACAGAAAATTGTTGTGTAACAATATCTTCATATTTTCTAATCTCATCATATAATTTTGAAATTTTACCTTCATTTTCTTTTGCAATTTTGGAAATTAAATCAAAAACTCTTTCTTTAAATTGAAAAAACTGTTCTTTAATAACAGTTAATTCTTTATCACTTTGTAATCTAGCATCTTTTAAATCTTTATCTAAACTATCTTCTAATATTTTAATATCTTCTTTAACATCACCTAAATCAATTTTTTCTTGTTGTTCTTTTAATTGAGAAATATATTTATTAATATCCATTTTAAATAATTCAATATGATCTTTAACATCATCAATAGCTTGTTTAGTTAAAATATCTTGTTTAACTTTTCCATCTTTTATTTTAATTTTATCAGCCATTAAAACAGAATCAACTGATTGATTATCATCATTTATTCTTCTTTGACTATTTATTAAATTTTGTTTTGAATTTGTTTTTTGATTTTGACTTAAATTTCTTTTTAAACCATTTGATGATGCATTTGTATTATATAAATCATTATTACTCATTCCTAAATTACTTGGTTTTGTTCCTAATATTGTAGGACGATTTGTTCTATTATTTGATGATGGAATTTTCCCTTCATGAATTATGTCATTTCCTACATTACGAAATGATGTTCCTGAACCTCCTCTTTTTTTACTTGAACTTTTTGAATAATTTGATTTATGTTCTTCATCAGAACTAGATGACATTTTTAAATTATTTTTTTTTAAGTTTTTTTTTTTTATTTTAAATTTACTATATATAGAATAATTAATTTTTATAAATTTATATTTAATTTCTAATTTAGAAAAAGTTTTTTTGACTTTTTTTATTTTTGTTTTTGATTTGAATTAATTATTATTGAACTAATCATATTATTTTCCATTATTTCAAATATTATTTCTTCAAATAAATAATATTTATATGTTCTATTTATTTTATTGTCATATTTTTGATAAACTTTATAACATGAATTTGGAATTTTTTCTAATACATCTGTTGTGAAATTTATCAATGGATGAATTACAATATTTTGAAATTCACCATTAAATTCTTTAATTTGTTTTTTATCATTTTTATTTTTTGTTATTATTTCAAAATCAGAAGAAACTGAATTGACATTTTTTTGACACTTTAATTTATTATCAATTTCTTTTTCATTTTTATTATTTATGTTATTTGAATTATTATCTTTAGTTTCAATTATTTTAATATTTTTATTAATTGTTAAATTATCAGTATTTAAAATTGAATAATTTTTATCAATTTGATTATCAGTAACATTACTAAATTTAAAATTACTTAATTGTAAATTATCTTGTGAAAAATTAATATTCTTTTTAAAATAATAAGCACTCATTTCAAGTTTAAAATTACATTTTTCATATATACCAAATTTACTATCAAATGGATTATTAGTATGTAAAATTATTTTTTTTATTTTATCATCATTTTCAGCATCAATAACAAAATCAATTCCATAATCAAAATAATTAACATAATAACAATTGATTTCTTCATTATTTGAATTATTTTCATTTATTTTTTTTGAATGAATATAATTTGGATTTTGAAGTTTATCAAGTAAATCAACTAAAGTTTCATTAAATGAAATAGTAATATTTATATTATCATTTTTTTTAAAAAAATTAATTTGTATTTTATCATTTTTATCAACTGAATATTTAATTAATGGAGATGGACAATTTAATTTAGAATTATCTTTATTAATAGCATCATTTAAATTACTTTCTGAGAAAATTAACATTTTTTCTAATAAACAATTTGAATCAATATTATTTGATTCCAAATCTTGTGAATTATTCTTAAAAATAAAACTAATACCATCATATGGTAATAAAATATTTTGGTAATTATTAATAAATTTTGGAACTTTACTAAAACCAAATATTGAATTTATATAATCATAATCTGGAGATGAATAATAAATATGTTCTTTATTTTTAGTTGAAAAAACTAATTTATTATTATAATAATAATCAATCTCTGATGATAAATTATCTAATATGGAAAAATTCTTTTCAATTAATTCTAATCTTTGTGTAATTGAATTAAAACGAAGTTTTATTCCTTCTTTTAATAAATTTAAGTAAATTGGATCATCAATTTTATTTCCAAATACAACATCACATCTTCTAAATAAATCACCTTTTTGTTTAATAATAGTTAATATTTTATTTATAGAATCCTCTAAATGAAAATCACCTAAATTTTTTAAAGGTATAATTTCCTCCATTTAAAATTATTAAAAACCCTAAAACAACTTTAATAAAAAAAAAATAAAATATAATAAAATAAAATTAATAATCACATTTTTCAAACCCAAAAAAAATATTTAATTTATAATTTAAAAGAAATGTCAACATACCCTCAAAATTACTCATCAAATCAAGGAATAAATTCAAGTAGAATATCAAATCCATCATTAGAAACAATGCAACAAAATGATGTAATAGCACAACTTAAATCTCAAATATTTGATTTAGAACAAAATGAAAAAAATTATGAAGCCTTATTAAATAAATATAAATCTTTATCTAATGAGGCATCAATTTTAAATGAAGAAAAAATAAGATTAGAATATGAATTAAAACAAAAAACAGAAACATCAAATAAAATGATGTGTGATTTACAAACTGAAAATGAAAATTTACAAAATGCTTTAAATGAAAAATTAGCAACTAATAAAACATTATATAATGATAATAATAATTTATTTGCATCATTAGAACAAAAAAATTGTGAAAATGAAAAATTAAGAAATGCATTACAAGAAAGAGATGATATAATAGAAAAATTATCAGAAGAAAAAAAAAATAATGAAAGAACAATTTCAACTCTTTCAGAAACAAAAAATAAAAATGAACAAGCATTACAAAAATATGAATTTGAAATACAGCATTTAAATCAAACATGTAATCAACAAGAAAAAACAATAAATGAATTAAATAATGAAAAAAAAAAATTATTAGATAATTTAAATAATATAACATTTGAAAATCAATCATTAACAAAAAAAGTAAATTCTCTTCAAAATAATTTAGATAATACATGTCAACAATTAGATGATGCAAATAAAATGATAATGAGACTTGATGGTCAATTAAGTGAAGCTGAACAAGATTTAACAAGAACAAAAAATGAATTAAATAATATTAATTCTAATTATTTAAAAGAAAAAAGAGCACATGAAGAATTTGAAGAAAAAGCAGAACAATTACAAAATGATTTAAATGAAAGAAATATTGAAATTAAAAGAATGAATAATGATTTAATGACTTTAAGTAATAATGTTGAGAAATTAAATCAAGATAAATTAAGATCAAATAATGATATTGGTAAATATCAAAATCATATTAAATTCTTAACTGAAAGTAATCAAAATTTAATGAGAGAATTAGAAGCTGCTTATGAAAGAAATTGTAAATTGAGACAAATTAATGTTAAAGGAAAAGGAATGAAAGATCTTATTAATCAAACTAAAAGTAATTTAAATCAAGCTTTAGATCATTTAGAAATTTCTTTATCTAGACCAAGATCACCTTCTAGTAATTGAATGTTTATTTAATTTTTTTTTAATTATTTTTTTTAAAAAGAAAACATTTTTTATTTAAAATAAACAAACATAAAATAAATAATTTCTTATTAAATATAGTTTACAAAATAATAAAAAAAAATTAATTTAGTATATAATAATAATAAAGATTATTTTATAAATAAAATATATGTTTGATTGGTTCAGAGGAAAAAAAATTACTATTAATATTTATGAACAAAAACAAGATTTAATATTACCTAAAGATTTTACACATTTTGTTAAAGAAGTATCAAATCAACTTCAAATTAATCCTGATGATTGCACAAATAATCTTGTTTTTAAATATAATGAAAATAATTTGCCACGTTTTTTTTCAAATGAAAAAGAATATCAAAATTTTATGAATTTTGTCAAAAATTCAAAAAAAAAGGAAACTGTTTTTATTGAATTTAATGAGAAAACTGCTGAAATAATTAGACAAAGTTTAGCTTTTAATGAGAAAAATAATAAAGTGGAAATAAAAGATAATAATTTAAGTTTATTAATAAGGAAATCAATAAAAAACGATATAAAAAAGAAAAAAAAGAATGAAGAAAAAAAAAAAATAGAACCAATTAAAGAAGAAATAAAAACAGAAGAAATTAAAACAGAAGAACCTAAAAAAGAAGAAATTAAAACAGAAGAACCTAAAAAAGAAGAAATTAAAACAGAAGAACCTAAAAAAGAAGAACCAAAAAATATAGAAAATATGGAAGAAAAAATAATTGAAACAATAAAATCAATTGAAGTAACCGAACAAAAAAAAGAACCAAATGCAGCCGAAATTTTAGGTTTTGAAGAATTAGATATTAATGAATTAAATGAAGATGAAAATAAAAATGAAACAAATGAAGATGAAAATATTATTAAAGAATCAGAAGTTGAAATTTCACCTGAAAAAGAGCAAGAAATAAAAAGTGTTTGGAATATTTTCAGTTTAGTTAATAAAATTCCTGGAGTTGGTAGATTTTTCAAGAAAGAAGAAGAAAATGAATCAAATGAAAATAAAGAAGATAATCAAATAGAATAAATATTAAAAAAATGAAAAAAATATAAAAATTATTTTTAAATAGAAAACTATTATTAAAAAAATAAAAAAATCTATTACCACAAAAAAAAAAAGAAAAATTAATAATTATTTTTCTTTCTTATCTTCATCATCAGGAACATATACACCTTTTAAAACAGCTTCATCATATCTTTTCTCATCTCTATAATTTTTATTACTTTCTTTCAATCCACTAATTTCACTCAAAATATGTCTAGTAACTTCAGCATAAATTTCCCATTTTTCTGTTGATAAATGACTATATTTTTCCCACATAAAATCAGTAGGTTTAATAACAGGTAAATCAGCATAATAAATTCTAATTGAATATTCTGCTAAACTTCTCATATAATTATAAACTACACTTGTTGCTCCTACTGCAACTTGGAAATCATCATTTGGATATACTCCTATTATTTGAGGTTTTATTGGTAATAATGCATAAAATGCTCCTTTTTTAAATTTTAATATATATCTTCCACATGTTGTTGTACCTTCTGGAAATAATACTAAAGGTGCTAAATTTTTTTTTTCATAAAAATCTTTTTGTCTTTGTTCAATTTGTTGAAATATTTTAGTTCGATCATTTGAACTTTCTCTTTCTACAAATAAACAATTCATTGCTTGTGCTATTGGTCCTATGAAATAATAATCTTTTACTGTTTTTGCTGCTAAAAAACCTGCTGAATGTTTTATCATATGCGTTACTACATCAAAATATCCTGTATGATTTGATATTATTAATGAATATCTTTGATCTGAAAAATCATAATCATTTCCTAAATATTTTTTATATACATCTTCATATGCTAATTTCTTTTCGTCTATTTTTACACAATTTGTAATAAAAAACCATCTTGCCCAAAAACTTATTATATCTGCCATTATTTTTCTTTCTTTTGGATCACTTTCTGGATTTTTTAATCTTTTTAAATAATATCTTAAATGCATATTCATTAAAATTGCTATCCAAAAACTAAAAAATGTTTTTATTGGTAATATGAATATATTTCCAAGTAAAAGTTTGTAATATGATAATTTATCTTTTACTTGGAATTCATCATATAATTTATGTACATCTATTATTTCAGAATTTGAATCTTTTTGATATGTTAATGGTGAATAATATGGTTTAAATGTTTTATATTCCCAACCTGTAAACCAAAAAATAAAACCAAAATAAGCAATTAATAATATATAAAATATCATATTAGTTTTTTAAATAAATAATAATTTATTTTTTTTATGATATAATATTTATTTTATTTTACCTTATGACGTAATTTGTGTCAAAAAAGAATTAAAGATTTAAATATTATTTTTAAATTAAAATATTATTTCAAAAACTTTAAATTCTAATGGATATAATCTATAATGTATAAAATTTTCTTTTACTCCATATTTACTATCTAAATTTATTTCATGACAGTCAAATCCATTTATATTACATTCTCCTATTTTAATATCTTTTTTTCTTATATCAACTGAAAGAACATTACTAAAGTTTTCATCAATTTTCCCTTCAAAATAATTATCATATTCATTCAAAAATTGAACTAAAATTCTTTTATTACTAATATAAAAAACATTCATTTTTATTTTATCAGTAAAAATAAATATATTTGTTAAAGTTGAAAAACCATAAAAATCTTTTTCAAAATTATTATCTAAAAATCTCAATGAACCTTCTTTATCTGGATAAAACATTAATAAATTATTAGTAAAATAATTATTAGCCAAGAAATTAATTTTTTGTTCATCTAAACCATTAGAAAAATAAATAATTTGTTTTGTTTCAAAACTAACAGAAGTAGATTCTTTTTCATATAAATTTTCATCGCATCCTTTATTATCATCAGTTGAAGTCATTCTATTTAATATTACTAACACATTTCCATCACTTAATGAAGTTCCACCTTCTGGTCTATCATTATATATTGTAATTTTCTTTTTATTGTCTTTAATACTAATTGCTCTTCCAACTGGATATATTTTATTTTGAATTGTATTTCCAACATTACTTCTTTTTTGCATTTTAATTCCATTTGAATCAGTATAAAATTCACCATTTGTTTGTAAATTACTTTGAATATTTAATATAATATCAATTGAATTTCTTATAGTATTTTTGGATATTGGATTTAATACTGATATTGTTTGAATGAAAAATGGATTATTATATAATGTTATTAATAATGATGTACCTTCTGTTTTTAAATATATATTTGTGCTAATTTCATTTACAACATAATATGAATTTGATAAATCAACTTCATACATTTTGGGTGCTTGATTATTAATAGAAGATACATATGCTCCACCTGAATAACTACTAAAATATTCATGAGATATTTTAAATGTATATTCTCTTACTTCTTCACCATAAAACACTAAATTAAATGTTAAATTGTTTGTATCAAATTCTAACTTTTTTATTATATAATTATCATGTTGAATTTTTATAATATTGGTTAACTCTTTTTTGTCAATAACTCTTTTATCATTTCCAATTTTAATAAAAGTAAAATGAAAGAAAGAAAATTCTCTATCAAATCCAAATAAGAAATTAATATAACATTTAAAATCAGGAATACAAATAAAATTATATTCAATTTTTCTTTTATAATGATCATACAAATTAAAATTAACATCCTCAAATGAATAATCCAATTCAATAGTAAAAAGTATATTCCCATTTAAACCAGGATTATAAACTCCAAATTTAAATTCTCCTTGTTCAAACTTAACAAAATCAATCTTACATCCTAAATTAACTTTCCCATTAGATAAACATACTTTAATATTTTTATAATTAAAAATATCATCTAAAATTTCACCACTTTTCTTCATAATAATTTCATCACCTTCAATTAATTGATTAATATAATCTTCATGAACAAAACTTTTTCCAGTTCCAGAAATACCATCATGATGTTGCACAAGTGCAATAGCCTTTTGTGCAGCTTCTTGTTTTATAAAAAAATCATTATTACTTTTATGAAATTGGAAAAAATATTCTGTATTTAACATTGAAATAACATCATATAAAATTGAACTTTCTCTTGCTTTTCCTTTCATATATGGTCTACTTGTAAAATAACCAGTCCATGTTAAAGAATATTGATCAATATAAGGAAACCAATCTTCAGAAAATTCTCTTAAAGAATTATATTTGTTTTTATCTTTTAATTCTTTTTCAAATTCATCAAAAAATTCATTTACTGTTGAATATTTCATTATTATTTTATCTTTAAATTGTGGAGATTCATTTATATAATTCATTAATTTTTCTATATTTAAGAAATTAATTTCTGTTTCAGTAAAAGTAAAATCACACCCAAAATATAATGCATAATGATGATGTTTATATCCTTTCATTTCTTTTTTTATATCATTTAAAAAATTTTGTGAATAACTTTCTAGTTGTTGATTATTATCTAATCCAGAAATAATTTTATCATCACAAAAAGGTCTTATTGATGAAGGTGGACAATAATAATCATAAATAATATGAGTTAAAATTTTAGTTTTATTCATACCAAATAAATTCCATATAAAATCTAAATCTTGGGTATTTAACCAATTATTAACAATATCATTTGATATTCTATTAACAACAACTCTATTAAAACCAAATTGTTGATAAAAATATGTATGTGCCATTGAATAACCAAATTGATCAAGTGCCCAAACTACTTTTGGTGTAATATTAAAATTTTCTTTTAAAAATTCTAAACCTAATCTTAATTGACTAATTCCATCTCTAAAATGAGAAACTGCATTATCTTCCATACAATAACCACCATTTACAAATTCAAATCTTTTTTCTTTTATTAATTCTTTTATATCATTTTTTGTTTTTTCATCAATTGATTCATACCATTTTCTAAAAAAAGATATTTCACTATAAATAAATTTTCTTTTTTTATCTTTTTTTAATGAGTATACTACATTGTTTAATATTTTTTCTACTTGATCTTTGTAATATTGCTCAAATGTTTTTATCCAACCTGGATCATCATGTGAATGTGAAAGAATGTGAACTGTGATTTTTTCATCACATTTAATTTCAAAAAGTAATATAAAGAAAAATATTATTTGAATCATTTATTTTTTATTTAAAAATATTTATTAGAATAAACATTAATTTAATTGGTATAAATATTTTTTTATTTAATTATATTAAAGGTTATTATATTTATTTGTTTTTTTATTTTTTTGGATTTTTGTTAAAAAATTAAATGGAAATGTAATTGGATTGGGGATTGG
>JAEEGK010027541.1_pt1 | contig 11469 bp, 4 predicted proteins | sample 8958771 | NCBI WGS metagenome assembly JAEEGK01 (sample SAMN16246547, study PRJNA631951) | gut metagenome | biome: gut microbiome; feature: rumen; material: SC-attached | host: Bos | place: Iran: Karaj | collected 2018-10 | reverse complement strand
AAAAAAAAAAAAAAAAAAAAAAAAAAAAAAAAAAAAAAAAAAAAAAAAAAAAAAATCCATCCCCAAAAAAAATAATATAACCAAAAAAAAAAAAAATAAAAATAACAAAAAAAAAATGTATACAAACAATCCACAATATACAAGTACATCAACAGGATATACAAATCAAATGGTAATGTATCCTCAAGGAGTACCTCTTCAACAACCAATGCAAACAGTATATCAACCAGTTCCTCAACCAGTATATGTTCAACAACCTGTATATATACAACAACCACAACCAATTATTTATCAACAACCTGTTTATGTTCCTCCATATCATCCTGCAACAAGTGTTAAAACTGCTGTTACTGCAGGAATCACTGCAGGTGTCATTAATAGTTTATTAAGACCACATCATCCTCCTCCTCCTCATTTTCATCATCATCATGGAAGGGGATTTCATTTTTAAAATTTTTAATTGTTTTTTTATATATTGTTTTATATAGTTTTATTATATTTTCGTTCATTTAAATTTTTAAAAAAGAAATTTTATTAATTTTTTACTTTTTATTTTGTTTTCTTTTTTTGGTTTTTTTTTTTTTTCGATATCAGAAAATTTAAGGTTAATAAGTTTTATTTTGTTAAAATATTTAATAAAAAAAATGAATAATTATACATTTATATATTAAATATATTTTCCATAATTATAATACTTCACACTTCAATATGAATATTTATATTTGAAAAGATTATACAAATTTAACACAAATAACATGAATTGCTTGAAATTTCACTACATTTTAAACAACATTCTTGTTTTTTTGATTCTAATTTAATTTCACATTCTTCTTCAATTTTATTTAATTCTTTTGAATTATTATTATTGAAAAAATTTATTATATCATTTTTATTATTATTTCTATTATTATTTTTATTAATAATATTAATATCATTATTATTATTATCTTTTATATTATTATAATTATTTTCTAAAGTATCTTTTTTACTTTCTCTTTTTTGAAAAGTAAATTCTTTATCAACATCAATTTCAAACATTGGTTTTGTTTTTAATTGTCCATCTTTTAAATATTTTTGCTCGAAATTTATACTATTTAAATCACTTTCACTAATATCACTTGAACTTTGAACAAAACTACTCTCAATATTATGAATACTAGATTGAAAAGAATTTTTATTATTATTATTCCCAGAAGTAAAAGTAGGAATACTAATTTGATAATATTCAACTTCAATAAATAAAACTGAAAATTGGTTTTCAAAAATAATTTCTTTAATAAAATATAATTTTCCATTATCTAAAGTAATACCTTCACCATTTATTTTTGAATTTTTTACTCCTTTTAAAAAACCTTTATAACTCCATTTTGAATTAATTAAACCTAAATTTCTTAAAGAAAAAGATTTAAAATTACATAAAGGACAAATAATATCATTTAAAATTGAAAAAATATCAAAACTACCATAACCTTTATTTATTGTGAAATAATTATTAAAAATAGAACATTTTTCATTTAAACAATAAATAAATAAATTTAATCCATCTGAAACAGTTCTATAAGAAGGCGCGTTATTATCATAATTTTGTAATTTTTTAAAATTTCTCATTATATTAAATTTAAAATCTAAACCAATATAACATTGTTCAGGAGTATTTTCAATTAAAATTAAATTTAATACTTTATCTTTTATATTTTTTGGTTCCATATAATATTTCATTATATCATATATTAAATCATTATCATTAAACTTTTTATTTGTCTGCGCCTTGTTAATAAATTGTATATTTTCTGTATCTAGAAATCCTACTCCATAAATATTATGATTTTTAATTAAATCTAAATTTTTTAATTTTAATTTTTGAAATATTAAATATTTTAACATATAAACAGAACAAGAAATTGATATATTAATAATAATTTTCTCTATTTTATTTTGATATATATCAATAATTACTTTTTGAGTATAATTACATATTTTATAATATAAATATTTAGGTTTAGTATCATTATTTTTAATTGAAGAACGATGAGATTGATTTTTTTTTTTTTGTAATCCTGTACTTCTCATTTCACTATTTAATCCTGTAGTATTATTACTATTAATATTTAAATTATAGGATGGATTATTTAAAGAATAAATATCACAATCATTTAAAAGTATAAATTTTTCCCCTATTTTAAAATATAGAATTAACATTTCAGGTTTTATAAATTTTTCTGTTATTACATTACAAATTAGAAATTTTAAATCTAAATTTTTTATTATTGTTTGATTATTCATTTCATTAAAGGAAAAATTACTATTATGTATAATATTTGAATTTTTTGAATGTGGTGATGATATAAATGAAGATGAATTTAAATCTATTAATAATGGATTTCCATCATTTAAAATTAAATTACATTTATCATTTAAAAAATTTTGTTCACTACTTGATATAATTTCATTTAAAGGTGAAATTATAATTTTTTGATTCATTTAATTTGAAAACAAATTATTTTTATTAAAAATTTTTAAGAGGAAAAAAATGAAAAAAAAATAAAAAAAAGTAAATAATTAAATTTTTAGACTTTTATATTAAATATTATTACATAAATAGAATAAAAGTCTTTTAAATTCCTCTAACAATATTTTATTAGTTTAAAATTTGAATAATAATTGAATATTTTTATAATATTTGAATTAGTGTATAATATGTAAAAAATATTTGAATTTTTTAACATTATTTTACATTTTAAATCAATAAGAAATTAACTCAATTAAATTATCAATTGTTTTTTTTAAATAGATTTCTTATTTAATAATTATTTATTGATAGTAGACTAATCTTTTCTTAATCTTATTTATCTAAATATTAAATAACAGAAAAAAATCTATTAAAAAGTATAATTTTCCCTAGATTATTATATAGATTATAATTTTTTTTCAATAAAAACAAGTAATAATAATTTTTTTAAACTCTTTTAAATCATAAAATCTTTTACAATATTTGATTTTTTCATTAATTATTTATTATTCCCTTATTCAATTAAATCATTTATTAATATCTTTTTCAAAATATTCATAATAAGAAGAAAATAAATTCTTCAAAAATAAAATTGTCTTATTAATTAATTGAGTTTTACATATAATTTTTCATTTTTATATATATAAAATAATTTTTTTTCAATATAGATAATTTAATTAATTTGAATTATTTTTGATTAAATTAAAATTATTTTTAAATTAAATTTCTAATTTTTTAAACAATATAAGAAAAATTAGTATTATTTCTTTGATAAAAAATAGAATTTTTCAGAATCCGAACATAGCTCAGCTGGAAGAGCATTTGACTGTAGAGGTTTCATAGATATCAAGGGGTCCCTGGTTCAAATCCGGGTGTTCGGATTTTTGGCTAATAGAATTTAATTAATATGTAATATGAATAGGCTTGCCGGACTTAAAAAAAGTAACTAATTAATTAATTTTTGATAAATAACTTGTCAAATATAAACTAACTAATTAACAAATGTTTTATAAATAGAAATAATATGATATTTTTAATAATTTGTAATATAAATATGAGTAAGATATTTGGGTTAAATTTTTAATCTTTCAAATACAGTTGTTGTAATGATAATTAAACTAAAAGGTAATTAAGGATGAATTGTTGTTGTAAATAAATCTAAAATACTTTCGATTAAAGTATTTATTAATATTTCATTACAGTCATTATTTGATTTTGATATTTTTGTCATAAAAAAATACAAGAAATAAAATCTATTATTGTTAAATTTGCTATAAATTTAATAGTATATTTTATACTATTATTTTTAATTTTTTTTTAATTCTTTTTATTTCTTTATCAATTTATATAAGTTGTAAAATTGTTTTTTTAAATTGTTTTGTAATATATTTTTTTTCTTCAAATAATTTTACTAATAAAGAAGGAAAATTAAAATTTTTTATTTGTTAAATTTTTTATTATTTATCAATAAAAAAAATATTTATTCCTTTTTATAAAATGGAAAAAGAGAATAAAAAGAAAAAAAAGAAGGAAAATAAAAAGATAAAATCTTCAAACTTCAAAAAAAAGTATAATAAAAATAAAAAAAAATCCAAAAATAAACAAAATTCAGAAATAACTTTTCCATCAACACAAATAATATCATCATCAAATAATATATTATTAGATTCAGATAATGTAATAAATACAGACAAAACAATAAATGAAGATTATAAATTTGCTAAATATTTTTCTCAAACTAATTTAATAGAAATAAAAAATACAGAAGGGGAAATTATAATAATAGAAAATTTAAATCAAATTTTATCTTTAGTAAATAATGAAGTCCATTTATTAGATTTAAACACTTTAGAAACAAAAAAAAAAATAATTCTTCAAGATGAAAAAATAATATCTTTTGAATATAATAAATATAAAAATGAAATAATAACATTAACTGATATTTCTCAAATAAGAATTTTTTCATTAGAAACATTAAAACAAATATCTAATTTTAAATTACATAAAACATTAGGAAAAAAAGTAAAATTAGACCCAAGTGGCAATTTTTTTGCAGTAATTACCTCAAATAATTCAATTAATATTTATGAAACAAAAAAATTTAATTTAGAATGTAATTTAAAAGGACATTTTGGTATAATTTATAATATTATATTTAATCCAATAATTGATAAATTTATTTTATATTCTTGTTCAGAAGATAATAGTATAAGAATATGGAATATTTTATTAAAAAAATGTATTGGAATATTAGATAATCATTCAAATTCAGTTAGATTTTTATCAATAACAAATGATGGTAATTTTTTAATAAGTGGAACTTTAGATAATAAAATTTTTATATGGAAATTACTTGATCATTATAATGAAGATAATATTAAACCTAAAATTTTTTCATGTGAAAATATGTTTGAAAGTATATTTTATTTTACAAGAAAAGTTAATAATAAAAATAATACTTTTATTCCTATGCTTTTAATGGGGAATAGTAATGGAAGTTTATGTGAGTTTAATTTACAAAATGGAGAAATTAGTAATTTTAATAATGGTTATGTTAATCAAAGTATTATACAAATATTTTATTCTGTTAAATTAAATAAAATTTTTCTTTTAACAAATGAACAAATTTTAATATATTTAAATATTAATTTAATTGAAGATGATATTTCAAAATGTAAATTAGAAAAAATTTTTCCTTGTTATTGTCAAGAAATTTTATCTGTTAAATTTATTCCAAATGAAAAAAATGGAAATTTTCTTTTTTCTTCAAATGATAATTTATTAAAATATTATAATAAAAAAAATAATTCAATTCAAATTTTTGAAGGTCATTTAGATTTTATAATGAATATTACAATAAAAGAAAATTTAATAATAACATCTTCAAAAGATAATTCAATTAGAATTTGGAAATATACAATAAATGAAGAAGGAGAAATTAATATAAAAACAATTTGTATTTTATTAGGTCATAGTGAAACTGTCAATACAACTGATTTTATATATAAAAAAAATAAAAAATTAATATCTGGATGTAAAGATGGTTCAATTAAATTATGGAATATAGAAAAAATTTTTAATAAAAATACAAATTTAAACTTATCAAAAAATAAAAAAAATCAAAATCAAAATAATAATCATTTAAAAAATAATTTTTCAAATGAAAATATAGAAGAAGAAATTTTAGAAATAAAAGAAAGTGAAAATTCAATAATTTCACATAAAGATGAAGTAAATATAATAAAATATTCTCCAAATGAAAAATTAATAGTAAGTGGTTCATATGACAAAACAATAAAAATATATTCACCAAATTTAAATTTAATAAATACAATAATAGGACATAAAAGAGGTATTACTGATATATCTTTTTCACCATATGCAAAAATATTAGTTTCTTCTTCTTCAGATAAAACTATTAAATTATGGAATTTAAATGATTATTCTTGTTTAAATTCATTTGAAGGTCATTTAAGTACAGTTTTAAAAGTAGATTTTATTTATAATGGTACTCATTTAATTTCTAGTGGCGGAGATGGATTAATTAAAATTTGGAATATTAAAAATTCTGAATGTATTAATACTATTGATTCTCATGAAGGAAAAATTTGGGCTTTGGATATTTATAATAATAATATTAATATTAATAATAATAATAATAATTTAAGTAAGAATAATTTTGATATTAATTATAATAATTTAAATAATGAAAATATTGATAACGATATTATTAATTTCAATAATTTACCTTTAAAATTTATTTCTGGGGGAACTGATTCTAAAATTATTGAATATAATGATATTAGTTATTTGAAAGAAAAAGAAATTTTAGAAAAAGAAGAAGATTTAAGAAATAAAGAAGATGATTTAAGAATAATGAATTATAATAAAGAATTCTTAGAAGCTTTAAAATTAAGTTTAGAATTAAAGAATAAAAATAATTTTATTTTAACTTTTGAAAATTATGTTAATGATGAAATAAATAAAGAATTAAATTATAATCAAATTACTGGAGAAAAAAAAGATGATATAGAAATGATAATTGACAATAGGAAAATTATTAGTAAAGAAAAAGAAGAAGAAAATATATTAGAAAAATATAGAAAAGTTATTAATAAGATAATTTCAAATGATGAATTAAGAAATTTAATTAAAGATAATTTTAAAACAATTATTGAAATAATAAGAGAATTTAATATTAAAACGAGTTCTTTTTTTTATGTTCAAATATTATTAAAAATTGTATTAAAAATTACTAATATAAATACATTTTTAAAAAAAGAAAATGAAGATAATAAAAACATAAATGAAGAATTATTAAATAAAAAAAGAAAAAGAGAATTAAATATTCCAAAAAATTTAATTGAAAATTTGGAATTTATTAAAATGTTTAGTCAAAAACATTTAAATAGAATAAATAGAGAAAAAACCCAATCATATATGATTGATTATTCAATTGAAAAAATGAAATTAGTTTAAAATAAAATAATAAATTAAAAATATATTTTTTACTTTTTTTTTTTTTTGTATATTTTTATAACTTCATTTTAATATGTTAAAAAAAGATTGATATGTTTTATATTTGTTATACTAGTTTATTGAATATTTAAATTAAAATATTTAATACATAAATCATTAACAAATTATAATTATTTAATATTTTATGAATCCATGTTTTACTTTTATATTTAAGAAAATTTCATATTCACGGTCATTTATAAGATCATACGAATCATCTTTTTGCATATCTTGAGAAATCATATTATATTTACAAAGATAATATGAATCTCTTTTTCTTTTATTTTTGTTGTCTTTACTTCTTTTAATATATTTAGGCTTTTGAGTATTTATCATCATATTATCATCTTCCAATATAATATTATTATTTATTGATGACATTAATTCATTTAATTTATCAAAGTTTGTTCCAACAAATAAATTAACATCTTTAACAGTTAAAGGAAAATTAATAATTTCATATAAACTTTCAAGCAAATCATTATTATATATTATTTTATCAATAACATAACCACTTTCACTATTTTTTAACATTATTATCTTAAAATTATTTGAATAATAATATCTTGGAGAATCTTTAACATTTATATGATCCAATTTACTATGTCCACCTCTTTCATGTATAAAGACTAATGAAATTAAAAATGATACTCTTTCAGTATCTTCATTATTTAATAATTCAATATCTTCTTTAAATTCATTAAAATGATCCATATTTATAAATGTATTTTTTGAATTTGATTCATAATATCCCCATTTATCTGATTTTTTCAAATAAAATAGAAAATAATAAGGTTTTGAAATTTTATATAAATCTAATTTTATATTATTTATATTTAAAAGTGAACCTGTAAATGAATGATGACCAATAGAAAAATTGTATTTAATGTAATTATTATATTCATTAAAAATTCTAAATAAAGTAGACTCTTCATTTAATTTATCATATAAATTTATTAAAAAATTATGTGATTTATAAAATAAATTTTCAATTTTATCATAATTTTCACCTAATAATACTAAATTTAGAGTTCGATATGGATATTTCAATATATAATTAGTATATCCTAATAAAATTTGAATTTTATCAATATAAGATAATGATAAACTTTTTAATCTATATAAAATGATTCTTATCTTATTTATTGCACTATCCAAAGCATGATAATGTAAATATTTACAAAGTAATAAACAACATAAACTTTTAATTTGTCTATATTGTTTTTTAGTATTTTTTATATTATAATGGGTGAACCCTTGTATTATATAATTTTGATAATTTAAACAATTATTATTGTTATTCTTTTCACTTTTTATATGTATTTTTTCAAAACTTTTATTATTGATGAAATCTTGAATTAAAGCTTTCATTTTTTCAGACTTTGTTTTTCCTTTGTTTTTTTCCATTTCTTCTATTTTTTTTTTTTCATCTATTTCTTTTTCATTTCTTATTTTAATTTCTTTTATTAAAAATTGATCATTAAAAATAATTGGATAATCTCTTAAAATTTCTTTTTGAAAAATTGAAAGATGGTAATGTATTTTATATTTTTTATAAAATAAATATAATTCATTTTCAAATTCTGGATTAAACTTTATTTCTTTTTTATTTGCTATTATTTCAATTTTTGATTCAGAAAAAATATACTTTTTATCAGTTATTATATAAAATATTTGCCATGAATAAAAATCTTCATAATCAATTTTATTATTATTAACAACAACATTTTCAAAAATTATCTCTTCTTTTTTAATTTCTTGTTTAGGAATATTAATAATACAAAATCTATTTTTTAATGTATTATCAAAATTATCAGATAAAGATATATCATATGTTTTATTATTTATATTTATTGTTTGTTTTATAGGAAGATTTTCTTTCTTTAAAGATTCATATATAAATTCAAAATGATATCCTCCAATAATATTTATGAAACAAGTAAAATGATTAATTTGTCCTTTATAAACATATAAATTAAATTCAAGTATTTTTGATTCTCCTTTTATAAATATTTTTTCAGCATAATAGTTTAATTGTATTTTTTTTTTAATCTTATAATTAAAGAAATTTTCTTTAATTTTATAAGTGAAATTCTCTATTATAATTTGATTAAAATAATTTGATTTAATGTTAAAATCAATAAAATAAAGTTCTATAATAGTATCTTCAAAAGAATTAATATATGAAAGAATTGTAGAGTTAATTTCATTTCCATTAATATTAAAATTATTAAAATATGTAATTCCATTTATTGAAATTTTATTCATTAAATCTAAATTTGAGTTAAAATTTATTTTAAAACCATCAACTGTAAATACTGAGTTATCATTTAATGAAAATTTTTTAATTTTTGACTTAAAATTAATTATATGATTAATAGTATTATTATTCATGTTTTTAATTTCAGTATAATCTTTTTTGTTTATAACAAATTCTTCATTTATTTCCTCAATTAATGAAATTGAAATAATTTTGATTCTATTATTTTGATACAATACATTTTTAAATAAATAAATTTGATTTAATCCAAAAAATTTTTGATTTTCTTTTAAAAAATCATCGACTTCAATATAAACTTTATTCTTATATATATCTATAAATTGTTTTTTAGTATTTTCTAAAATATATTTTAATTCTGTCGAAATTAGTAATTCAGAATTTCTTTCATTCAAAGTATTAATATTATATATTCTTAAAGGATTTAAAAAATTGATTTCTTGATAATTTTTGCTTTCAATTTGAATTTTTTTACCTAATTTAAATTTTAATATTTTCAAATAATTTTTTCCATTGTAAATTTCAATAATACATTCATTAATATAAATAAAAATTGGAATTTCAGTTAGTTTATTACCAGAAATGATACATTTTATATATCCTTCATTTAATAAAATTTTATAAAATGATTTTTCTAATTCATCTTCAATTCCTATAATTATTCCTTTTATTTCTTTTTTTATTGTTTCTGATGTATTTTTTGATTGAAATATTAATTTTTCTAATTCACTTTTTTGAGTTAATTTATTTCCCATTTTTTATTAAAAAATAATTATTGAATTGATAATTAATAGAAATTATATTAAAAAAAATAAATAATTATATAAATATTATTTTAAAATAAAAATAATTTTTTTATTTGAAAAATATAGAAATAATTTAAATTTTAAAAAATGTCTTCAAATGAAACTCCATCAGAATCAAAAACACCAAAATTATTCGGAAATAAAGAATTATTTACAATAACAAGAAAAATGCTATATAAAAAATATACGCAGGGAAATTTCTCTTTCAAAAATATTCTCACAGATTATTTAGTTTTTAACTATAAATGTCGTTTAACATTATTTTTCAAAGAATTTCTAATCTCCGATAATGAATGCGAATTCCTGCGACGTATGTACACCAAAGAAGATATCCAAAATATTCTCGGTAAGATACTCGAAATATATTGTTTATATTCTAAGATATATCCCAACTATATTATTTTAAAGGAAAATAAATTTCTTTATAAAAATATCAGAAAAAAACAAAAAATGATTGATGAAAATAATAAAAACGAAGAAATAAAAAATAATGAAGATGATGGTGGGAATGAAAATTTGATTAATAAAGATTATGAATTATTTACTTTATCTGTTAGGAATGAAATTAAAGAATTTCAAGAAAAAAGTATGAAAAAAAAAAGAAAAGATATTATTTCACCTAATCGACAATTGAATTTATTTAATACTAAAAAAATAAATGATAATTGGACTTTTATCAGTAATAAAAATTTAAATAAAAATATAAATAATTCAAAAAATAATAATAATTTTAAGAATATGTCTTTTGATTCCTTTTGGACGAGTGACACAAATAATTTATCAATATGATTAAATGCAATAAATGATAAAATATTTACAGAAGAAACAAATAAAATTAATAATAATCGTAAATTCAAAAAGAAAAAAGACATAAGTTATCGTAACATTAATCATAAATTTATTAAAAACAAAAATCAAAAAAGGAAAGAAATAAAATCAAGTAATAAAAATATTTTCAAAAAAGAAAATTACAAAAAAATCGATAACAAAAAACTTTTAAGTGAAAATTCTCGAAATAATAATTTTTTGAAAGCCAAAACTAAACAAGCATTTTACAATAATTTAAACACAGCAAAACCTCTTTCAACATCTTTATCTAATTATACACATTATAACAAATGTAATAATAAGCCAAATAATATATTTAAACATTTATTAACTGAAAAAAATTTGGATAATAATGAAATAAATAAAAATGTATATCAATATTATTCTATACAAAGATTAAGTTCAAATAAAAATTGTATAAATAATTTAAAAAAAAATATTCCTTCTATAGAGATGAAAATAAAATATTTAATAAAAGATATCAAAAAGAATAAAAGTTTATCGATTAAAAAAAAATCTGAAAATATGTT
>JAEEGK010027540.1_pt1 | contig 11469 bp, 10 predicted proteins | sample 8958771 | NCBI WGS metagenome assembly JAEEGK01 (sample SAMN16246547, study PRJNA631951) | gut metagenome | biome: gut microbiome; feature: rumen; material: SC-attached | host: Bos | place: Iran: Karaj | collected 2018-10 | reverse complement strand
GTCGCTTTTTTGCCCGAATGATTCAACTTCGCATCAAAGCAGATTACAACAGCATAGCAGAAGTTTCGGAAACGGAAGTCCGTGAAATGGCTCCTTTATCCCACGAGTTTGTAGATAATATAGAAAATCTTCTTCCCTTAAACAGCAAACAATAAACCAAAAGATATGACTTTACAAGAGTTTCAAGCAGATTTGAGAGCGGGCATTCCGGCTGAAATCCCCGCCGCACAACCCTATGATCCTACAGTAAACCATGCGCCGAAGCGCAAGGACATCCTCACCAAGAAGGAGAAACAACTGGCCCTGCGCAACGCCCTGCGCTACTTCCCGGCCTCGCAGCACGCCGCATTGGCTCCCGAATTCGTGAAGGAGCTGCACGACTACGGCCGCATCTATATGTACCGCTATCGTCCGACCTACGAGATGTACGCTCGTCCTATCGAGGCGTATCCCGCTAAATGTCAGCAGGCTGCGGCCATCATGCTGATGATTCAGAACAACCTCGACCCCGCCGTGGCGCAACACCCGCACGAGCTGATTACTTACGGCGGTAACGGCGCAGTCTTCCAGAACTGGGCACAGTACCGCCTCGTCATGAAATACCTGTCGGAGATGACCGACGAGCAGACCCTCGTGATGTATTCCGGCCACCCGCTGGGCCTCTTCCCGTCACATAAGGACGCGCCCCGCGTGGTCGTGACCAACGGCATGGTGATCCCCAACTACTCCAAACCCGACGATTGGGAGCGGATGAACGCATTAGGTGTCAGCCAGTACGGACAGATGACCGCCGGTTCCTACATGTACATCGGACCGCAAGGTATCGTGCACGGTACCACCATCACGGTGCTGAACGCCAGCCGTAAAATCGGTGGCGAGATTGGGGGCAAGCTCTTCGTGACCGCCGGTTTGGGTGGCATGTCGGGCGCACAACCCAAGGCCGGCAACATCGCCGGTGTGGTCTCCATCACCGCCGAAATCAACCCAGCCGCCACACAGAAACGCTACCAGCAGGGCTGGGTCGATGAGGTGCACGAAAACCTCGACGAATTGTTTGTGAAGGTGAATGAGGCACGCGCCCAGAAGATCGCGAAATCATTTGCCTATCAAGGCAACATCGTCGATTTATGGGAATATTGCGCCGAGCACGACATCCAGGTCGATCTCGGCAGCGACCAGACCTCACTGCACAACCCGTGGGCGGGCGGCTACTACCCTGTGGGCATCTCCTTCGAGGAGGCCAAACAGATGATGGCCGACTATCCTGAGAAATTCAAAGCCGCTGTAGAGGCCAGTTTGCGCCGCCAGGTGGCCGCCATCAACAAGCTGACGGCCAAGGGCATGTACTTTTTCGACTACGGCAACGCTTTCCTGTTGCAGTCGTCCCGCGCCGGCGCCGACATCCTCAAGGAAGACGGTACCTTCCGCTATCCTTCTTACGTCCAGGATATTATGGGACCGATGTGCTTCGACTACGGTTTCGGTCCGTTCCGCTGGGTCTGCACTTCCGGCAAGCCCGAGGACCTCGATGTCACCGACCATATCGCCATGGACGTGCTGAGAGAGATCAGCGAGCACGCACCCGCAGAAATTTCCCAGCAGATGCGCGACAACATCACCTGGATCAAGGGTGCCAAGGAGAACCACCTTGTGGTGGGTTCCCAAGCCCGTATCCTGTACGCTGACTGTGAGGGCCGTACGAAGATTGCCGCCGAGTTCAACAAGGCGGTGCGCGACGGCAGACTCTCCGCGCCGGTCGTCTTAGGTCGTGACCACCACGATGTTTCCGGCACGGATTCCCCGTTCCGCGAAACCTCCAACATCTACGACGGCAGTAGCTTCTGCGCTGACATGGCCGTGCAGAACGTCATCGGCGACGGTTTCCGCGGCGCCACGTGGGTGAGCATCCACAACGGCGGCGGCGTCGGCTGGGGCGAGGTCATCAACGGCGGCTTCGGTATGGTGCTGGACGGCAGCGACGACAGTGACCGCCGTCTGCGCTCGATGCTCTTCTGGGACGTGAACAACGGCATCTCGCGCCGCGCATGGGCCCGCAACGACGGTGCCCTCTTCGCCATCAAACGCGCCATGGAGGCATGTCCGGAATTGCACGTGACGCTGCCGAATATGGCGGATGATGCATTGATTGAGAAAATGTTCGAATAGTTAGTAGTTAGCAGTTAGCAGTTAGTAGTTAGTAGTTGGATTCTCGCAGCGAACTGCTAACTACTAACTACTAACTACTAACTGCTAACAAACCTATGGTATGATAAAGCGATATATTCTCTTTGTTTTCACTGTCGTGGCGATAGTACTTAGCGGGTGTAAGAAGAAGCCCGCCCCTATCGTCATCACCCCTGACATCGAGAAGAACCATCTGCAAAAGAACCACATATTCGGGAATGTCAAGGAGTTGGGAACTGCGACCTTTTATGTGCAGCGGGATTCCATACCTTTGAAGGACACAGCGAACTTGAAGAAACTGATGGCTTTGTGCGATTCGGTTTGTGAGATTTCCGACCGTGCCTATTCCTATCAACGTTATACCTCTGACGGATGGTTGCTGGAATTCATCAAACTCTCCGAATCCGACACGATCCTTCGCCGCAACTACACGTACGACAAGGAAGCGCACATCACAGGATGGGAAGAGTATGACGCTGACGGGGCGCAGGTTACGCACGGGAACTACACCTACGACCGTAACGGGTTTCTCGTGGGCGAACAGATTTTCCAGGGCGACAGTATGGTGATGTCGTTCAGTCATACCACCGACGGTATCGGCAATGCTATCCGCACTGTGCAGTCATTCGGTGGATATAAGACCTCGCTGGAGAACAAATACAACGAGCAAGGGCTGGTGACGGAAATCATAGAACACGAGCCCAACGGCAAGGTTTTCAAGACCGCGAAAATCGAGTACGACAACTACGGCGACGAGGTCAACCGCTGCGTCTATAAGGCCGGCAACCAGATGATTGAATACACCTACACGGAATACGCCCAAGACGGCCGCGTGCGCAAGGTCATCTACGAAGACAAGCTGCACCACGTCAAGGAATTCCACTACTTCTTCGACTACGATGCGAACAAAAACTGGCAGACCGAGGTCTGCGCCGTGGACGACCAGATTGTGTATGTAAAACAACGGAAATTCGAATATTATAACAATTGATATGTGTATCCCCTACGGGGATTTTAAAACCGCGATGGGCATTTTCTACAGATATACATCCCCTGACGGGGATTGCCCAACACGAAGTAATCAACAGCCGAAGGCTAACTAACAGCCAAAGGCTAATCAACAGCCGAAGGCTAACAAACACGAAGTAAAAAACACGCAGTAATTAACCAATAAACTTAAAAAAGATGGATTTAAGCAAGATTTTATCGATCACAGGCAAAGGAGGCCTGTTCAAATTCCTCTCTAAAACGACCAACAGCTTCATCGTGGAAGGGTTGGATGACGGCAAACGTTTTCCCGCCTTCTCCAGCGACGGTGTGGCCGCACTGGACAACATCGCTATTTTCACTGAAACGGACGAGGTGCCGTTGCAGACCGTTTTCCAAAACATCTACCGCAAAGAGGACGGCAAGAAATTGGAGATTCCGAAAGACAGCAATGCCATCAAGGCTTATTTCGCTGAGATTCTGCCCGAATACGACCGCGACCGCGTCTATGTCTCCAACATGAAGAAGGTCTTCTCATGGTACAACATCCTCTTGGAGCACAATCTGGTGGATTTAGAAGAACCGGCAACCGAGGAAAAGACCGAGGAACCCGCAGAGAAATCTGACAACGAATAATTCCTAATCGTAGAGACGCAAAATTTTGCGTCTCTACATTTTCCAATCACTATTCACTATTCACTACTCACTATAAACTATAAACTATAAACCAGCTTCTATAACCAATAACCTATAACCCATAACCATTATGAAAGAAAACCGTCCATGGCTAATTTGGCTCACCATCATCGCCGTCATCTTGGCTTGTGTTGGTGTTTTCTTCTACTACACCTTGCTCCGCCAATCAAAATCGGAGCTGATAGAGGCCATCCCGATGGATGCCACGTTTATTTTCACCATAAACGACAACGATGCATTCGTCCGCGACACGAAATCCGTCACTCCGTATCTGAACGAGCTGTTCCTTCTGGACGCACTCCCCGCATACGAGACCATGCGCGGCAAACTTCCCAATGGAGAGTACGATCTCACCATTTCAGGACATGTCCAAGACAACTCTGTCAGTTTGCTTTTCAACACTCATGCCGACAAAGCGTCATTCAAACGGCTTTTGCGCGCCCTCAGCATCGACCCCAACAACTACACGGCTTTTGAGAATAACCGCATCTACACCTACGGCACCAATTTCAAAAGCGTGAAGTTCGTCTATACCAACCACATCATCTCCTTCTCCACCGATTTGGAGTTGCTGAAACGCGCCATCGTACAGCACGCCCATCCCAAAAACCTGCTGTCTGACAAACAATTCAAGGAGATGTATATTCTTACCGAAAAAAACAGGAAGCAGAACTGGCTGATTGTCCAACCCCAAAAGTACCTTCCGTATTTGGCAACATTCTTGAAAGATGAACTGGCAAAAAAAATGTCCGGTTGTATTGAAAAGTCTGGCTGGACGGCCCTGCAGCTACGCTTTTCCGGCAAAGAAATGTACCTGTCGGGGTATATGTTCGCCGAGAATCCTGAACACGAGGATTTTGATATTCTCATGAACAGAAACGGCAACGAGATGGAAATCATCGACTTGTTCCCTTCGCAAATCGCTTGGTACACTCATCTTGAGACCCCGAGAGCACACGACCTTCAAAAGCTGAAAACAACGGAAGAAAACCTTCTCGCAGATCTGAACCCCACTGAAATCGGATATTTCTCCCTCGCAATCGATTCTACTGATTACAAATACGTTATCATGCTTCCTGACAGTAATCACAATGTCTTGGAAGCACTGTTTGGCGAGAAATCCGATTCTATCCGCGCTGCGCATCCCGACGGCATCTACCCCACCCGTTCCAACATTCTGCCGTTGCTGAAGCTATTCACCCCCGACTCCGTAGCATGCGTCATGGAATGCGGCAAAGCCCTCATCTTCGCTCCTTCAAAAGATGCGATGAAGGGATACGTGAACCGTATGAAAGCGAACGGCACTCTGTCGCAGAACCGATACTATCCATTTGTAAACGAGGCGGTTGCATCATCTTCCATTCTCAGCTTCGTCCTTTTCAACAATGAAACCTTGCCTTATTGGCCGTCGCAACTTTCCGAGAAAGGGAAATCCTCAAATTTCGGCAAAGATCTGCACATTTTCTCCCTCAGCTGCGACGCTATGGAGAAAGGAAGGAATTTGCTGCCCGTGAATTTGTATCTGCTGTTTTAGGTTCAAGGTTCAAAGTTCAAGGATCTGCTTCTCGCCAGCGAACACCTCAATAACCTATAACCCATAACCTATAACCATTAAAAATCCGAATTAACCTCCAATGCCTCCACCTTGGAATTTTTCCCGTCAATATAGGAAATGACCACCGGTGAGGTACTTTGGTAACTGCATTTGGTTAGAATGATGGTGTTGAACCCTTGCGTCAGTGTGTCGGTGTCTGTTTGCCATTTGGAGTAGTCGGTAGTGTATTTCACAAAGATGGGTTCCTCTTTGATATTATTGACCTCCTTAGCGATTTCGCCATACTTGCCGCTCAACCGTTCCTGAAGGTCGGAATAGGTGAACTGGGTACTCATGTTGAAATAGACATCCACTTTGTAGATGAGATGGGTTTTGGCGGCGGAGCGGATTTCCAGTTTCACACGCTCGCCTGCGAAAGTGCCTTTCATCACGGTATAGTTGGGTTTTGCATGGTTTATATCCTCCACGAAACCCTTGCCCTTCAGCTTGGAGACGAATGTGGACATGGTGCTGTTCATGCCTATGCCCAAAAATTTCATCGACTGCGTCTGGCTATAACCGACAGCAACCGCAAAAACATAAAGGAACGTGATTAATATCTTCTTCATAAAATACAATCGAAAAAAATCGCGTGCAAAAGTACATTTTTCAACGGATAAAACAGGACAATCCAAAAACCTTTTGGTTTATTTCGTACATTTGCAACATCAAACAAATTCTTAAATATTGTTTTGAAACAACTGATTATCAAAATATTAGTTCTCTTTTGTTGTGTTTTCCCTGCCATGATTCTTCATGCGCAGCGCGAACGCAATTTCATTTATATGGTTGATGCCAGCCCCGCCATGGACAAATCCGAAGACCTCTGGAAGAATACACGGAAATGGCTTGAACAGGACATCCGAACTATGCGCGAAGGCTTGGTTACCATAATACCGTTTCAAGAAGAGACTTTCCCGCCGATTGTCTTTGACGCAATAGAACTCATTGACAATCAGCCAACTATTTTCACCACCAAATTAGATAATGATGTAAAACAACTGATGCGGATCAAGGCGAAAGCCAACCTCTATAATGCCTTGAAAGAAGCCGTGAAGCATATTGACAACAAAAAAGACAATTTCATCTATTTGGTATGCAACAGTGCGGGCGACGAACACGACAGGGAATCCGTTAGCCGTTTCATCCAGAATTGGTGCAAGATGAAACCTGACAATGCCTATGTATTTTACATCATGCTCACCCGCAATGCCTTCGACAAGTCTTTAGTGGAAGCCGTCAAACTTTGCCCTGATTTTTTTCTCGTTGACGCTAAAGGACGGAAAATGAAGCCTCTATGCGCTTTCATGCCACGGGAATTGGTGGTGAACTTGCAAGATATGCAAGATGACCGACGTGACCTTTGGCCTTTCGGGGTAATGTCCGAACAACAAATCCACTGTTCCTATGATGGGCTCTTCACTGTTTCCGCCAAGACGAAAGATCCTCATTTCCAAATCCAAAACAAAATCCAGGTTGCAAATGCATACGGGGACATCAACATCATGCCCAAATCTCCCAAAACCATTGAAGACAGTCTGTCTGGCCAAAACGAATATTTCTTTGACATTCAGTTGAAAGCGGACACTCATCAGGTTTGGCTCGTCACCGACAGCCTACACGTGCGCGTGGTGAACAAACCCGAGCGGATTCTGTATCTGCCCCACAAGTGGAATTCCGAACTGCAGGCGAAACATTATCCCAAATTCCTGTTTTGGAAGGCCAACCGACCCGACACGCTGCACCTCTATCTGGAAGATTTCATGAACAAGGAAGCCCGTCTTCATAATGCCTCGGCCTTATTCCAGCTATCCTTTGACGATTTACAGGAAGATGATTTCCAATTGTTTATCAATGGGAAAGGTCATGTTGACAAGACATTCACACTGGATTCCAACGCCTTAAAGAGCCGTTTGGACATTGTCTTTTCTGAAGATGTCCCTACCGGCTCTCACCAACTTGTGCTACGATGCCTGTCGAGCGAGCGGCTAGACCGTATCAATGCCTTTCCGCCTGAGAAACTGTATCAGTCTCAACTTATTGAGTATCACAACAAGCAGAATCCGTTAGCATATCTGCTCATCATCTTCTGTCTGCTACTGATTGTCTTACCGCCAGCTATTTTTCACTTTTCACAAAGATTCTCGAAATGAAAAAAAATGCCTTTTACATTTTATCCCTGCTAATCATCCTATTGACATCTTGCCGCCAACGTAACATCGTACACTTTGAAGGTTCGGCGTTCGGCACGATGTACACCATCACATACCTTGGAGATACCGATTCTCAATTGCATCCGCAGATTGACTCGCTATTAGCGGATTTGTCGCACACATTCTCCATTTTCGACACCACCTCCATCATTTACCGATGGAACAAGGGGGAGGATGTCGAACTGAACGAGGATTTCCTGAAGGTGCTGAAGCTTTCCAAGACGATAAGTGCGGCCACCGACGGCGCGTTCGACTGCACCGTGCAGCCGCTGGTGCAGCTGTGGGGCTTCGGCAAGGACGGCGTGCGCCACACTGTGGCTGACGACACGCTCGCGGCGATTCGCGAGTTCGTCGGTTTCCAACTTGTTGACCTGCAAGGTGACAGCATCCTTCGCAAGGATCCTCGCGTGCAGCTGAACTTCAACGCTGTGGCGAAAGGGTACGCAGTCGATCGGGTGGCCGACTGGTTGGTGGAAAACGGCTACACGGACTGTCTCGTCGAGATTGGCGGCGAGGTGGCGGCCCGCGGCACCAAGAACGGCAAGCCCTGGAAGGTGGGCATCCAAGTGCCGACCAAGACAGCCGACGGCGCGCGTGAGAGCTTCGAAACGATTCCCCTGCCCGACCGTCGGGCCGTAGCCACGAGCGGCAACTACCGCAACTATTTCGAGGAGGGCGGCGTGCGCTACACCCACATCCTCGACCCGCGCACCGGTCAGCCCGAACGCACCAACCTGCTGAGTGTCACGGTTCTCGCCCCCGACTGCGCCACCGCCGACGCCTACGCCACCGCCTTCATGGTGCTCGGCCAAGAGAAGTCCGAACAAATCGTGAAGCAGCATCCGGAATTAGAGGCATGGTTTATTGTTGCGGAGGAGGACGGAGGGTTCACGATGATGAAATAACCTACAGCTTAGGGTCAGCATTAGGACCAAATCGGACCGTCAACAGATTTCCGAATTTTATAATTTTGCGCGTCTAAAATTTCCTTTATGAAACCCAACGAAACCGAAATCCTGCAACTTCGTGAGATGGTAGAGGAGTCCGTGTCGCGCAAGATGAAAACCCCAGCCGACTTCCAGTTCCTGACCGGCGTGATCCAGGAGCGTTGCAAAGAAACGCTCGGCGTGACCACCCTCAAGCGCATCTGGGGTTATGTGGAGGGTTACGACACCACCCGCTACTCCACTCTCTCAGTTCTCGCCCGTTGCGTGGGTTTCCGCGACTGGGAGGACTTCCTGACCAACCACAACCGCACAGGCGAATCCTCGAACCTGGTGCTTGGTCGCGCCCTGCATCCCGAAGAGATCCCTGAGGAAGGTCTCGTGCGCATCGCGTGGTCTCCTGACCGCCGTGTGCTGCTGCGTCACCTCGGCGAAGGGAGTTTCATGGTGATGGAAAGCGAGAACTCCAAGCTCAAGCCCGGCGACTCCTTCTCCTGTTCCTGTTTCGTCATCGGGGAGCCGCTCTACCTCGACAATTTCGTACACGGCAGCAACGCCCCGACGCTGTTCGTGGTCGGCAACAAGGGCGGGCTCACGGAAGTGTCGATGATGCGATGAAGCGATGAATGACGATGATTGGAACGATAGATGGTGCGTTGGTTGACAAAACGGGCCTTTTCGGTTTATAAAAAAAATTATCGAATATTGTGTGGACATTAAAAAAGTGTATCTTTGCGGTGTCGTTTTACCATACAGCGCAGGTAACGAAGACTGTCAGCGTCGATGTTTTTGGCAGTGACGAACAATATAAGACCGAAGGTTCACTTCGGTCTTTTTAATATATCAAAGGCTGAGAGCAACCATTTCTTTATCTTCCCATTCTGTTCGTTTTCCAATGCCACAACAAATCTGAAAGTCTCGCTTTCAAACACTTTTTTCTGACTGTCTGACTTCTTTAGATTGAAATTGCCAAATTGAACGACGATAGGTACAAAATCTTCCACATTAAATCCCAACTTATTGATTTCAAGTTCGTGCTTGTCAATAATGTGAGCCAAACCATATCCTTTGTGTTTGATCGGGTCAGTTATTTCTCCCCAAACGATGTCAATGTCCCCAATGTCGCTGCGGTATAGGGCTGCTATACATTCGCCATTTTTCTTTTCACGTAGAAATTTGATAGCCTCTTTTGGCTTCCCCGCAAATTGTCTGTACACAGGACCATATTTCCCTGTTTCTACAACTGCTTCTTTAATATTAGTTTTCGTCATTCTTTTTTTGTTCGTTCCGGTCAGGCAGTCATCCGTAGAGACGTGCCATGGCGCGTCTCTGAAACGGGAACACAAATGCCCCATTGTTCAACCGCATTTCCGATGACAAAGGTACAACAAAACATCCCGTTTGTCAAGGGTTTTGCGTATTTTTTTTCTCTCTGAGAGTCAATCTTTTACAAAAATTCAGTTAACTATTCGATTTCTAATTGTAAATTTTAAGGTCGTGATTTGGCGAAAAATTTGACGATGAAGCGATGAAACGATGAAGCGACGATGAAAGGGGCTCTTGCGAGAGCAACCCATAACAGCCGACCCTAATTCGGACCAATTCGGACCAAACAACCTATCCATCAAGTTGTTATTTTTGCGGCGTGAAATTATCGTGCGATAGTTTCGCGCCGTTCTTTTGTTTTTTGTTTTCTGCTTGGGTTTTGCTAGAACCTCTTTGACGACAAAGACAGGCCGCGCCTTTTTTTTGTTCGGGAAAGCGGTTGCACACTCAAGTCAAACTTACGAATAATTAAAATCAATAATATTATGAGTTCAAAAAATCAAAAAAACATCAACTTTTTCTATTCCAATCTTCTTGTTGCAGCTTATATATGCATTGCTGCGATATGTGTATTTGTGACACAGAGCTGTAATCGTGAGAACATGAAACCGATTACCACCAAGCAAGTTGTCGAGATTACTACCACGAGTGCGAAAACCGGAGGCATTATAAACGCAAACAATGCCGGTGGCCCACATGGCGTGTGTTTCAACACCACTGGCACCCCAACCTTAGACGACTATCACACATTGGACGGTTATGGCCCCTGTGAGTTCAACACAGAACTCACAGGCTTAGAGCCCGGCACAACCTATTACGTCCGGGCATACTATTGCAGCAATACGCATTACGATGATGTGACATATATAATCCCCAAATCAAATCGTACGCATTTTCCAAATCAAATTGTACCTGCTTTTCAATAGCCTTTAACCACCCTTACACCCCTTCACCCCACCGGTCGTTGGAGACCAGAATGTAATATCCCGGACTGACCGAGTTAAACATAAACAGACAGCGGTCGCCAGCCCTTGTGGCTCCCGATGTGATTTGACCATTCCTGAACCAAATCTGATAAGCTCCTTTGTTGTATATGTTGAGTTTCGCGTTGGGAACCACATCGTTTTTGAATTTTATGCTAACCAAACCTCCGCCCAAAAGGCTATAGCCGCTAAATGGCACGTTGATTGTCGCTGATGTGCTATCGACTCTTGCATGAACGACACCTATCCCGAAATTCGCGTTCACAGGCTTGTTTGTCAGGTCACTGTAGCTTCCTCTGAACGGCGCTCTCCATTCAACTCCGTCTCCGCTGCTGTTGACCGAAAGCATCTTGCCCTCGTTGCCGGAAAGCGCGGGAAGCCAATCGGTCGTTCGTTGCCCTTCAACGGATATTCGTATCATGATGTCGGAAATACTTGGTCGAAGCTGATGGTGTGTGTGTACAATTTCCAATTGTCCTGCCCTCCTGCAATTGTCCCAGAAAGCCTTATAAGCATATTGTCGGAATTGATAAATCCAAAAC
>JAEEGK010027537.1_pt1 | contig 11470 bp, 2 predicted proteins | sample 8958771 | NCBI WGS metagenome assembly JAEEGK01 (sample SAMN16246547, study PRJNA631951) | gut metagenome | biome: gut microbiome; feature: rumen; material: SC-attached | host: Bos | place: Iran: Karaj | collected 2018-10 | reverse complement strand
GATTATTAAAATAAATATCATATTATTTATTTTATTATTTCCTTTGTTTCAAACTCTTTTCGCTATTTAATTATTTAAAATTTATCCATAATTTAGTTTTACCCATAATTTAAATTTAGAAAAATTTCAATTTGAGATAAAATTTATAATAAAATAAATTAAAAAATTAAATATATTAACATGCAATAGGTTGAAAATCTCTAAGTCCTCCTTTTATCATATCCTCAATTTCTTTCATTTTTTTATTAAATTCTTCTTTATTATTATTTATGTCTTTCATATTCTTTTTAAATTCAGAAAACATTTTTATTAATTCATCATTAGCATTTCTTCCTAAACATTTTGCTCTTACAACTCTCTTAATATTTTCAAATTTTGTTTTAAAATCATCAAAAGTATTAATTTGATTTAAGTTATTAAATATTTCAATATCTTCATCCATTAAAGATGCTTGTTCTTTAACATTACCTTCTTTATCAACAATAAATGTTAATCCAGGACAATCCCTTGAATAAGGACACCCAACAGATTCATTTAATTCTTCATCTCCAGTTTTAATAATAAAAGTTGAAACAAAAGAAAATTTTAAATCGTACTCTTTAACTTTTTCATCCGATTTATCAACTTCTTCATTTTTAACATCACCATCTGTAACAATTATTAAATGTTCAAAATTATTTTTTTTTTCTTTGTGAGCAATTTCTGCAATTAAACTACTATTTGTACCTAATTCACCATCTTTTTCATTTAAAAAATTTCCAATTTTTTCAAAATTTAATTCTTCATCCTTTTGATTCCATATATAAAATTTATCTCCTCTTTCTGGATCAAAATTAGCAAAAAATAATTCTTGTACCTTATTAAAATAAACATTTTGATCAAATACAGAACCAGAATCATCAACGACAAATAAAGTTTTCATTTGAGAAACTGGTTTTTTTTTTCTTTCTAAAAACCCATTGAACTTATCATCCCAATTAATTTTAATATCAAGAAATTTAGGTTTATAATCAATAGGATTAACATAATCTTTTAAAACAATATGTTTTTCAACAGCAGAAAGCCAAGAACATATATTTAATAAATATCTTGGTGTTCCAGTTTGATCCATTTCAAGAAAGAATTTAGTATAAGAACAATCAATAACTATATCACCTTCTTTATCATTTGAACAATAAAATAAAGCGTTAAAACCACCATCAGAATCTTTTGATAATGGAATAAATGGAACTAATTTATTTGGATCTGTTATCATTTTTAATTGTTCATTTTTTCCAAAATATAAAATTTCATCATTTTTTGGATTTTCTATTATATATGAAACTGTATTTCCTTCATACATTTGGAATAAATTATGAGTAATTTTTTGTCTTTGAAAATTATCAGTTGTGTGAATTTTTCTATTAAATGTACCATTATCTTTAAGAATACCTGTTTCAATTCCTTTTAATAATTGTTTTCCTTTATGAAAACCACCTATTCTAAAATTAATTGTACCATTAAATAGTTTTTCAAGAATTAAATTAGATTGAAAAGTAAAAGGAGCATTATCTGAGAAAAGACCTAATCCTCCTCCATTTTTCCAAAACTCAATTATTACTCTTACGAATTCACCTAATAATTCTGGTTTAGTTTTTTGAAAATCTTTTCTAGGTAATTCTGCATAAGGTTCTCCGCTTAAAACTAAACAAGCATAATAATTACAATAACCATTATTATTTTCTATTAATTTTTCAATCGCTGATTCATAATCAATTACATAATCTGCTTCAATTCCTAAATAATCCAATGCTTTTTGAATAGAATAATTTTTTCCGGGTGGAGGTGATTTAATATATCTATAAGATAAATGAGGATTTTCTCTCAAATTCATTTCTGCAGTATATAACATTACTATTAATACTTTTTTTCCTTGTAAAAATTTTTCTGGATACATTGCATTTTTAATATAACCTTCAACTGTTTGAAGTTTTCCTTCTGAGTCTTTTTCATCTATTTCACCTTCATAAAATGAATGAGAATATAAAAAAATAGGAATTTTCTTTAAATTTTTTACTAAATTAGATTCAGATTTATAATTATTGAAAAAGTCAAATGTTTCTTTATCAAATTGATTAAAATGAGGCTCTTTTAAAACAAAATTAGAATTATTAGACTTTGAATCAGAAAAACTAAGTGCAATAGCTTCTATAATTTTATTAGGTTGTTTTGAATAAACAATAAAAGGAAATAATTTTTGAATTCCAAAAGGATAAATTCCAACTCCAATTCCAATGATTAAAAGGTTTTTTGAAACACAGTAATTAATTTCTTCTAGTATATTTTTTCTTTCAGATTTTTTAAACAAACCATCAGTTAAAACAAATAAATAATCAGTATGTTCTTGTTTTCTAGCATTAGTAACATTAAAAGCTGCTCTAATAGCAGCACATAAATTAGTATTTTCACATTTATAATCTTCTGAGAAAAAATATAATAAACTTCCCCACATTTGAGATTTATTTGATAAAACATCTAAAGTACCTCTTTCAGAACAAATTAAAATTGGATTTGAATTTGTAGCAATGATTAAATTAAATGAAGGGATATCAATATATGATAGAGCACTTAATAAATATCTAATTGAATTAATTGTATGTTCTCTTGATAATCCCCCTAAACAAGAATATGAAGAATCTATTATTATTGTTAAACCATAATTTTTAATATATCCATCACCAAGTTGTCTATATATTTTTGGGTTTGGAGTTGGATTTATACATAATTTTATAAATTCATAAATATCTATTTGAGTTCCTACATCTGTTAATATTGTTTCTGTTGGAAGATTTGGTTCAAAAATTACTTCTAATAATTGTAAATTTATTAAGTTTTTTGGGATTTTAAAACTTTTTATATAATCTGAAATATTTGTTTTTAATTCTAAATTTATTATTTTACCTACTTTTTTTTTTATTTCTTTATTTTCTTCTGTATTTATTTCAGGCATTTTAAATTTAAAATCAAGTGATTCTTTTTTGACAAATATTTCTTCTTTTTTTTTCTTTTTAGAATTAATATCAAAATCAAAATCATTTTGAAATTTTTTAATCATATTTTCTATTTTTTCATTTTTTTCAATTTCAAATTTTAATGGTAATATTTTGATATTATTATTGATTGATTCATGAGATGAAGTTAATGGTTCAATTAATGATTTTATTAAATCATTATTAATTATATTATTTGAAACAATATCTTCTATTTGATTAATAATAAAAGTAGATAAATTTCTTTTATCATTACATTTACTTGAAAATTCTTTTAATTGTTTACTCACAATATCAATTTGATCTTTTTCCATATATTCAATAGGAAGATAAAATAAAAAGTTATAAAAACAATTATTTTGTTTAAATATTTCATTAATCCATTCTTCATATAACTTATATTCATCATCTAAACCATTTGTTAAAAAGTAAAAAATTCTTTGATTATTTTCATTTATTCTTGGAAATTTATCAATAGCAACTTTAGCACAAGAAGCAATATTTGTTCTATATCTTTCAATAGAAATAGAATCAAAAATTCTTTGAATAATTTCTTTTGAATGAGGTTCTTCAAAAGATTTTAATACTACTTTAAATTTACAATCTCCTACAATTGCAAAAAGATATTTTATTTCAAGATAATGAAAAGCATTAATTAAAGATATTATTATTATAAAATAAACATATTTTTGGAATTTAGTTAACATCCTTGTACAATCAAATATTATATTTATTTCTAAATCATTAAATTGAATTTCCTTTTGTAAATTTTGAGTTGATATTTCTATGATTAATTTTTTTGTTATTGGTTTTGAAATATCTATTATTCTTTGTAAAGATTCTAAATTTTCTTCATATTTATCATCTATATATTCTTTAATATCTTCTAAATTAATTAAAGAATCTGTTGTTTTATATTGAAATTTAGTTTTATTACTTTTTTTCATATGTTCAATTATTATTTTAATTTCATTTTTAATATCAAATTGATTTTCTTCAAAATCATTACCAACAATAAAAGCTCTTGATTGAATTTCTTTTTTTAAAATTCCTTCATTTTTATTTTGAACTTTATTAGGAAATTTATTTTCTGTTTCATAACTTAAATATACCTTTTGTATTTCTTCTGGTAATTTTAAAGGCATAATAGGCAAAGGAATTGGAATAACAGGTATTAGTGGTTTAATTTCTTTTTTAACTGGACGACCAAAAGCGAGATGTTTAAAAAGATTTTCAAATAGATCATTAAAAATATTATTACCTTTTTTTTGTTTTTCACCCCTGCCAGTGTTTCTTCTTGTTGATACTACTTCTTCTTCTGTTTCTTCTATTTCTTCTTTTTTTTCATCTTCTTCAAATTCTACTTTTTCTTCTATTTCTTTTTGTGAATCTAAAGAATTTAAGTTTAAATTATTATTGTTTCTTTGTGAAAAATCACTCTTAGGAATTTTAAATTTATGCTTTGGAGGTAACATAAATATTAATTCTTGATTTCTTGATACATTCACAGCAAAATCAAAATTAAAATAATTTTTTTTAAATCCAACTTCAATTAATTTTTGCATCATTTTTAAAAATGAATTTTTATAATTATTTGTATATTCTGAGATTAAATTATCATCTTTATTATTAATAGCATTAAAAGCATTAGCTAATTGGGAAAAATATTCAGATATTATTTTTTCTTCTTCAATATTTTGAGATTTTTTTGCTTTATAAATATATAAAGGTAAGATTATTGTTCCAACTTCACAATCTTCAAAATATTGAATTAATGATTTAATAGATAAAACTTTTGGTACTTCAATTTTATTTATTTCTGTTATTTCAATATTATTCATTTCATTTTTGCCAAAATCATAACTATTTTTTTTTATTAAGCTATTATTAAAAGACTTTATTGGAACTCCATTTTGAATTAAAAATTTGGTTTTTAATGTATTTGTACTTATTTGATTATCACTATCATTTCCACTCTCTTCTTCTTCATTTTCTTGACTTAAATCTTTATCTTCATATTCATCTTTAATTTTTTTATTATCTTCATTTATTTTAATAATTAAATCTTGAACTATTTTTGAATGATTAAAATCTAACACTTCATTATAATTATAGTATTGTTGATCAATATAATCATTTATATTGAAATTGTCAATTAAATTCAATACTTTACTTTTATCCTCTATAAGATCTTTAGTTTTACTTAAGAATAAATTTAATAAAGAATCAAAAGGATTTCTATTTAATTGTATATTTTGACTTTCAATTGGGAAATATTTATTAAAATCTTCATTAAAATTATCTAAATTTTTAAGAAGGATTTGTTGAAAAGTATTTATTGAAATATAATCTTCAAATCCAATTACAGAAAACCATTTATCTTCCTTTTGAATTATAATAAGTTTATTATCTTCTTTTTCTTTTTCAAGAGTTCCTTCATTTGATAAATATAATAAATTTACATTTTCTGGTAATTCTAATATTAAATTTTTTTTATCATTAATAAAAATTTGTCTATATAAAAATTCACCTTTTCCCCAACATGTAAAAGGTGAAATGAGAATGGCATTTTTTTCTAAATCATCTAAATTATTTACATTTATTTTTTTCTCATCTTTTATTTCTTTTATCATTCCTATATCTATTTCCTTTATATTTTGATTATTTTGAACTAATTCTATTTTTTTTGAAAAATTATTTATTTTAAATTCAAATGTTGCTATTTCATCATCATTAAATTTAGTTAAATCTATTTTCATTTTAATTGAAAAATGTTTTTCAAATGAATTCATATTAATTTCTTTAGTTAATTCCATAATAGAAACTCCTTCTGATTTTTTTATTGTAGTAAAAGTTCCAATTATATTTGTATCTATAAAAGTACTAATTAAAAAATAAAGTTTAATTTCACATTCTTTTTCAAAACAAGGAATAAATAAATTCATTTTATCTGTTAGGAAACTTTTAGTTGAAAAATCATAAATATAAAAATCAAAATAAGTAGGAATAATTAATGAATTTATTAAAATTGGAATTTTAATATGTTCAGAAACGAAAAACTCAATTAAGCAATGTAAAACATCTATTTTATTTATATCTTTTTGTACATTTTTTCTATTAAGAGTAATAATAAATTCATTTGAGTTTTCATTTTTAATTAATGGTTCATCAAATGTATTACCTTCAAATGATTTTATTCGATGTTGTAATTCAAAAGGAATTTCATTATTATTATTTTGAATTTTAAATTTGATTTTTTCTCCATTTAATAATTTTTTTGCATTTAACATATATTTCTCATTATCAAAAGTAAGAGAATATTTTTCACATATAAAAACAATTTGAATTGGATGAATAACAAATATTACTTCAATTATAATATTAATAGATGAATTTTTATTAGAAATCTTTAATTCTCTCATTATTCTATAAACTTTTTCTTCATTTGAATTATTTGGAGGTGGACACAAAAATTCAATATAAATACAAGTATTTGGTTGAATATGCGATTTTGTTAATTTCATATATTGCATTTCTTTCGTATCATATAAATCTAATATTTCTTCATTATTATTATTTTTTTCTATTTGATATTTATTAATTTCAACATTTAATGATTCATTTACCATTGAATATATTCTTAGAGAACATAATTCATTAAACAATTCTGGACTTATCGGTCCTGGATTGAAATATATTTTTTTATAATTACAAAATAATTGATTATTTTTTTTTATTATTAAAGGTTGAGATAAAGTGGTAGGTTCATCTTTTATATCTTTTAATTCAAAAATATATTGTTTATTTGAGATTATTGGTAAAGAAAAATTTTTCATATTAATTTTATCGATATCTATCTTAGGTAATTCTTGAACTTTTTTAGAAAAAATGTGATTATCATTTTTAAATGAATTTAAATTTTTTTTAAATTGATTTATATAATTTTTTAAATCATCATTCCAATATGATTCATCTTTATTAATTAAATCTAATTTATCTAAAAAATTTTTTAATTGTTTATAATTGAAATTCAATTTATTTATATCAATAATTTCATTTTTTATAATTTTTTCAACATCAATTAATATTTTATTTGTATATTTTTCAGCGTAGTTAAAATAATCAATTAATTTATTAACTGTAAATTTATTAAAATAAATTTTTTGGTATCCTTGTTGATTTAATATATTTTCTAATTCATTTTGATTAATTTGTGTTTTATTATTTTTTTGAAATTCTTTCTTTATTCTCTCTTCCTGTTGATATTTTAATTGTTCTTCTAATTGGTTAACCTTAGGTTTTATGTTTTTTTGAATATCTATTAATTCATTTTTAAAATTCATTAAAGTCCCAGGATAATTTGAACAGTTTTGTTCTTGTAATTTATTATGTATAATATCAAATGAATCTTTATTAAAACATTTTTTAATAAATTCTTTTGGATTTTTGATAAAATCTAATATTTCATTTGTATCTGAATTAATATCAATATTTAATAATTCAATAAAGTTATTTGAAATAATTTCAGAAAATAATTTTTGATAAAATTTAATTAAATATTTATGTATAATTCTTTGATTAGCGATATATTTAAATGAACATATTTTATTAAAAAATATATAAAACATATTGATTTTTTGATCATAAATGACTTTGTCTTTTAAATCATCTGTAATTAAATTTATCCAAGATAAATTGATTTTTTTTTTTTTCTTTCATTGATAATAAAAATTTTTCTCTAATTATTGTAGTTAATACACTTTGTAGAGGATTTTGTTGATTTTCAAAAATTATATAATTAGTTGAAGACATTATTCTAATGATAAATATCCAAAAAGGGATATAAGATTGAGAGTTAATTATTTTATTTATATTTTGTTTCTTTATAATTTGCAATAAAGTTTTTATATTATTAAAATTATTAAGTAAAAAATATTGAAAAGATGGTAAATTCCCCATTTTTAATATTGAATCTATTTTAATTTCATTATTACTATTTAAAAACTCAAAATCTTCAAAACTAAATGATTTCTTATTTTTCATATTATTTTTTTGTTCATATTCATCAAAATATATCCCTAATTTTATTAATTTTATCAAAATTTCTTTTTTTTTAATATTTTCAGAGGAGGAATCATTTAGCTTCCTATTTTCAATAAATTGTAAAACATTACCTATATTTTGTATTTCAAAATTATCTTTATTAAAATCTTGGTAAAATATTAAAGCAATTTTTCCTGCAGCATCTTCAAATTTTTTAGAATTTTTAATTTCTATTTTTATTCTGTTATATAATCCAATTAAATTATTATTAGTAGAAATAATATCAACAAATGCAGGACCATACAAATAATATTCATTTTTTTTTTCTGTTGTAAAGAAAATATGTATTAAATCAGTTGTTTCGAATTTAGGAATTTGAATATCCATATTAAGCTCATAAAATTGAGTAATTTTATAAATATATATAAATTCTTCTTCCAAAAATATATTTTGATTAATAATCTTTTGTTTTTCATTTTCATCTGTATTATTTTTGTCTAAAAAAACTTGTCCAAAACGATTTTTTTTTTCATCAATATTATTTAAAAAATTAATTAAATCATTGTGAGAAATATTATTATTATACAATTTTAACATCAAAGAAGCTCTACATATTCCATTTGCATATTCAAAATCAAAGTCTTGATAATTTTTAATATAATTTATATATTGAATTAAAGTTCTAAATTCTTCATTCCTTTTAAAATCAGAAGCAAGTTTTATTATCTTTGATTTATCATTTGAATTTTTTATTTCATTAATTTGTCTTATTACTTCTAAAGAGCTATTATATTGAAGAATAGGATCATATAATTTCATATATGGTTTTTTTTCATAAATATTTTTTATTGATGGAATTTTCCAATCAATATTATTTTTATATAATGACATATCTTCTTTATTTGCTGATACCAAATCTTTATATTGTTTTTTTAAGTTATCAACTTCTTTTATCATATTTTCATTTGAAAAGTCAAAAGCATCATTTATTTGTTCTAATATATAATTTTTCCATTCCCTAAAAGTATTTTGGACATTTAATTTATTTATTTTATTTTTTAATTGATATAATTCATCTTTTGCTTTTATATAATTATCATCTATTTCAATTTTATTTATTTTGTTTTGTAATCTATTTTGAAGATCTTTTAAAATCATTTCATCTTCTTTTATTTTTATATTCTTTTCGTTTTCAAGAATTTTTAAGTTTTTAATTTCTTTTCTAATATCCATTAATTTACTTTTAATCTCATCCTTATTTAAATAGTCAATATTCAAGGAATCAATTAAATTCATCCAAAGAAAACTTTTTTTATTATAATAAAAAAAACTTTTTTTAAAAAATTCAACATATTCATCAATTTTTTTTGAATCATCAAGTGAATTATATTTTTCTTCAATAAAATTAAAAAATTGTTTTTCTTTTTCAAAATAATATTCCAATAAAAACTTATAAACATCTGATTCAGGAGTTAATCCATAAATTATACTCCATGCTCTTGAATATATATTATTTTCTTTATAAGGATCAAAAAAATATTCTGAAGAAAAAATATCTTTTTTTTCATTTATTCTTTTTTTTTTTATGAAATTATTATATATTTCACTAATTGTTTTAGTCAAATTTTTTTTTGGAGCATAATCATTAATAAATCTTATTATTGTTTCTGAATCTTCTAAATCTTCTTTCATTTCAATATAATTTGGAATATTATTTCTCAATGGAATATTTATTTTAGTTCCTTTTGTAAGAATATATGAATCAGTATTATTTAAACATAAATTTACTTGGATTTTTCCATATTCCTTTTTTTGAGAAAATTCAAAAAATTCATTATCAATTTCTATTGTAAAATAATTTCTATTTCTAATTAATTCACAAATTGTATAAATATATAAAATTATTAATTTATTATCTTTATTATTTAAAAATTGATGTTTTGGGAAAAAAACATCTATTATTTGTAAAGACTCACTATTTTTAGTGCATTCTTTTATAAAATTTAAAAAACCTTTTTTAGTCTTATTTTTAATGAATGATTTTATTGTCTTTAATGAATTTTTCAATCTTTCATCATAAATTTTATAATTCATTTTATCAGTAAATAATTCTTTATCTTTTAATAATGAAAGAAGAAGTTTCATTCTAAGTAAAATTGGTTTTAATTCTTTGTTTAATAATAATTCTTTTGAATCTAAAGAAAATTCTTTTATATCTTGTATTTCTAATGTTTTAATTTTATCATATAATTCTTTTAATAAATTTTTCATTATTGAAATTTGGAAAAAATTTGATAAATTTTCATCATATTTTTGATAATAGTTATCATTTTGATAAATAAGTAAATTTAATGTATCTTCAATATTATTTATAATTAATAAAATATTTTCAACATTTATTTTTAAAGCCATACATTTTTCAACAAAACTTCTAAAATTAAATTGAAAGATATTTTTTTCATTAGATTTTTGAATTTTACGTAATTCTTTAAGTATAATTTTTACTTCTTCTGGTAATTGATCTTCTTCTAAATATTTAATTTCATCATAATCAACTTTTTTAATAAATTCATCAATAACTTGTTTATTAATTTTATCTAATGAAAATATATTTTTTTCATCATTATCTTGACTATAAGAATTAAAATAATAAAGTTGAAAAATTGTTTTAACCCAATTACTTATATCTTTACTTTTTTCAGATATATTAACATTTTTTTTTCCATCATTTCCTAAAAAAACTAAATGTCTTGGAGAAAATTTAATATCATTAGCCATTAAATTAATATATTTTTCACTTTTTTCAACATTTATTTTATGACAAGAAGCTAATTTAGAACAAATATTAATCCATAATTTTTTATTTATTTCATTATTATATCTAGAATTATATATAATTACAGTAGAATCAGGAATATTTGAGTCTAATGTAGTAAGAGAAAATCTTGCACATGAATTGAATAAAATTTGATTAATTGTTTTTTTTCCTAAATTTGAAGGATTAAATGTTAAAAAAAATTTAAACTTTGGTGAAATTTTAGATTTGTTCAAAATTATATTTTTTTTTGAATCTAAAACATTTAATTGAGGATTTTCATTACATAAAGATGATATTGTATCAAATAATATTGAATGTCCCATTTCAATTCCATCAAAAAATACCCATCCACCTTTCATTGTTGCTGAAATAAATGATGATTTTTTATGTTCAATTCTTCCTGGAAGTGAAATTATGTTTTTTATTTTTTCTCCTGCTTCTTTTAATTTTTTTTTATCACCTTCTTTTAATTGTATAGTTTTATCATTCAAAAGAAGATACATATTTTTTAAAATTAAATTTTATTCATCTTCTGTTTTATCTTTTAACTTTTTTTTTTTTTTTTTTTTATCTTTTTTTT
>JAEEGK010027536.1_pt1 | contig 11470 bp, 9 predicted proteins | sample 8958771 | NCBI WGS metagenome assembly JAEEGK01 (sample SAMN16246547, study PRJNA631951) | gut metagenome | biome: gut microbiome; feature: rumen; material: SC-attached | host: Bos | place: Iran: Karaj | collected 2018-10 | reverse complement strand
CACCCTAGTTTCATTACTGAACATAGGAGTGAGCCAAATTTAATAAGTTTTATTGGGTTTTGTCAACGAAAAACCGCAAAAAAAGCAAAAATTTTTCATTTTTTTCAAGAAATCTGTCTACATACTAGATAAAAGAGTGTGAATAGATTGTGAATAGTTTTGAAAAGACAAAAAAGTACCCCTTTTCCGGAGAAAAGGGGCCTAAATTATTCAACAACAACTAGTTAAACATTACTTGTCATACCACGCGTCCTCGAGGGAGAGGCTTCCATCCAGGAAACCCGCACACAGCTCCGTTTTCGCGTCCACGGCCAAATCTTCCAGCGCCACTATTTCGCCGTTCTGGATTTGATACATCATATAAGATATACCCGAATTCAAGCAAGACACATTCCCTACCTGGCTCTGTTGACTATGGGCGGAACAAATATTATTAAACGTTTCCGGGTCCACTCCGTCAAAAGTCTCATTTACCTGGAAATATCCCGTCGACATACCATCTATCATGAGACGATATGTCTTCGAAGAAAACGATTTCGACGCAAAAACCGCATCCACATAAAGGGTATCTCCATCTAGACGGACATTGCAGCTTTGGGCCGGGTCGGCATTTGCATTCTCATTGTAAATCCATTTCCCCGGCATATCAGACATGGCATCTTTATAGTAATCGTAGAAACCATCGCACTGGTCTTCAAAATTCGACTTCATCGTAGAAAGAACCGATGACGCCCTGACATCAGCGACAGACACCATCTCCACCTTCCCCTTGACATGCGAATCGGAACAGGAGGTCTGCATATTTTCGTCCATATCTTTAACATCACTACAGACATCGTCAGAGCTTACTTCGAACATGCCCGACAACAACACATCGACATAGAAAACAGAGGGATCTCCCACTTCAAAATCGAACACCGTATTCATGGTAGACTCATACATCTTCACGTCAAATTCCATTTCCATGGTAAGATGGTTATCGCGGGAATAGACCTTGCAGTCAAACGCAGCACTGGTGCCCCTCGCCAAGTGGCGATTGTACACAACTTCACCGAAACTCTCGGGACGATCTAACCAGCTTGAAGAATCGTCCGATGTACATGCCGCAAACGCAAAGGGTAAAAGCAAAACGCCTGTCTTAAATAAACTTGTCATAGAAACAGATTTCATGCATTCTCCTCATCAATTTTTTCTACAATATAGTCTATTTTGGGGTGTTCGTAACAAGTTAATTTAACCAGTTTTATATATTTAGGCTATGGAAACTTGCACATTTAAGCATACCGCACGTATTGAAGTCCGCTACGCGGAAACCGACCAGATGGGAATCGTCCACCACTCCGTTTACGCCGTGTGGTTCGAACAGGCCCGCACCGAATTTTTCCGCGAGGCAGGCGCAAGCTATGCCGACATGGAAGCCGAAGGTTTCGGAGCACCAGTCCTGGAACTGAACGTCAAGTTCAAGCAGCCCACCCGCTATGGCGAGTTTGTAGATATCGAAACCACCATGATCCGCGAAGGGAGCCTCAAGTTCCGCTTCGAATACAAGGTCTTTGTAAACGGGAACCTTTGCACCACCGGTTCTACGCTGCACTGCATGACCAAGGGTGGCCGCCCCACTCGCGAACTGCCCAGCGGATTTAGCAAGTTTGAATTTGTAGAAGGATAACTCGCGATACCTAGAAGATATTGCACCCCTGTTGACACAGGGCCTTCCAGCTATCTATAAGATCGCTACGCACCAGTCCATTGCGAAGAGGCGCACGGATATACGCCTTGTCACCACCGCAATCCGCCGAGCCTTGCGCGCCCAAAGCCTGTTTATACTCAGAACAGAGATCACTCACCATTTCTTTCGAGTAATTCTTAATATCGCTGCCACCGACTGCATCTGCAACTATGTTCATATCCATTACCAGCTTATCAAGATCGGCTATGCTAGACATAACGACGTTAAGCGATTCGCCATCATGCGAGCCGAATACATTGAATACAAGTGAAACGCTGTTTCCATCCGAATATATCTTGCAGGACGACTTGGCCGTCGCATCATAGCCTTCGATCGGGCACACATATTCCTTTTCATATTCCAAGGACCCCTTGTCAGAGCCAGGCAAAATGCTACTCGGATTTAGCGGAATGGATCCGTCATCGGAAGTGCTATTGGAATCCGCATCGTTATTGGAAAAATGGAACCCGTTCGTTCCGCCATCTCCATCATCGGAACATGCAACCAGGGCGAACGCAACCGCAATCGCGGCAAGGGGCATCGTGAATTTCATATTTGTCTCCATGCTGTACAAATGACGCTTTTAAATATAATCTTTTCTTCACGAATCCATACCGGCCCTTTCCCGGATCTACAAAGATTGCGCAACTTTTGTATATTTGACTTATGGACCAGCCGCTCGCCGAAAGATTACGCCCCAGGAACCTAGATGAGTTTTTAGGCCAGAACAAGATTCTGGGCGAGCAGAGCTTGTTGCGCAAGAGTCTCGAAAACGACAACGTGCCGAGCATGATTTTCTGGGGTCCTCCGGGCTGCGGAAAGACGAGCCTCGCTCACGTGATTCGCCAACATACTAAGAAAGCGTTTGTCGCGCTCTCAGCAGTGGCTAGCGGCGTGAAGGAAGTGAAGGAAGTCTTAGCAGATGCCCGCAGAATGAAGGGCATGTTCAAGGACACGATTCTTTTTATCGACGAAATTCACCGCTTTAACAAGGGGCAGCAGGATGCGCTGTTGGGTGCCGTCGAAGACGGCACGGTGACGCTTATTGGCGCCACCACCGAAAACCCGGGGTTTGAGGTCAACAGCGCTTTGCTTAGCCGCTGCCAGCTGATTCTTTTTGCGCCCTTGAGCAAGGACGACTTGCGCACGCTGATTTTTAGCGCCTTGCGGGACCATCCGCGTGGGCTTCAGCTGAAGGATGTTGAAGTTGAAGATGCCGTCGTGGAAAAACTCATCGCGCAGTCCGATGGCGACGCACGATTCCTGCTGAATCAGATTGAATGGATAGGCAAGAATCTAGGCGACAAGAAAGTCATCGACGAAAAACTCCTCGAAGAATTTCAATACAAGAAGCCCCTGCGCTACGACAAAAGCGGCGAAGAGCATTACAATTTAATTTCTGCCTTGCATAAGTCCGTTCGCGGCTCGGACCCTGATGCCGCCCTCTATTGGCTGCACCGTATGCTGCAAGGCGGCGAAGACCCACGATTCATTCTGCGAAGACTCATGCGCATGAGCATGGAAGACATCGGCCTTGCCGACCCAAACGCACTTTTGCTTGCCACAAGCGCCCGCGAGGCCTACGACTTCATGGGAATCCCCGAAGGACTCATCGCGCTCGACGAACTTGCGATTTACCTTTCGCTTGCTCCCAAGAGCAACAGCGTGGAACTCGCAGGAATGAAGGCCGACTCAATCGTGAAGCAGACAGGCACTCTCCCTGTACCACGCGCCTTCCGCAATTCGGTCACGAAGGTCGGCGAAAAATTGGGCTACGGAATCGACTACCAGTACGATCACGACAGCCCCGGCGCTTACTCCGCTCAAGAACACCTGCCCAAGCAACTCGAAGGCACCGAGATTTACCAGCCCAAGCCCTACGGCAAGGAAAAGCAACTCGGCGAACGCCTCGCGCAATTAAAGCAGATTAAGCGAGAAAAGAATAAAGGTTAATGCCGACTCTGAGCGGCCTCAGAGTGACACCAGGCTTAAAACTGCTTCAACAACCGAATTCTCTCGGGCGTGTCGGGATGGGTGCAGAACATGATGTTCGCCTTCGCGATGATCCCCTTGAGTTTCATGTCGTTGTCGAATTCTTCGTCGGGGTGGATGATGTAGAGCTGCGCCACGTCGCTACGGCGCACGGTGTCGAGGCCCGGATAGTCCGAAATTTTTTGCAGGGCAGAGGCGAGCGCCCACGGGTCGCCACAGAGTTCGGCGCCGCCGGCATCGGCCACGTACTCGCGCGAACGCGAAATGGCAAGGCGCGTGAGCCAGCTGAACAAGTAGCCGATGGTGCTCCAGATCAAAACAAGAATCAGCGCAAAGATGATGATGACGCCACCGCTTCCACCGCCGCGCCTGCTGCGGGAATGGTTGCGGGGGCCGCGTAGCATTGCCGAAAGCAGCTTCATCGATACCATCTGAATGGTCGAAAAGATTCCCACGAATACGATACACACAACCATGAGTCGCGTGTCACGGTTCTTGATATGCGTGAGTTCATGCCCCACGACGGCGGCGAGCTCCGCGTCGTTCAATTTCTCGATGAGGCCTGTCGTGAGCGTGATGGTAAACGAGGGGACGTCAATGCCGCTCGCAAATGCGTTCAGGCCATTGTCTTCGACAATGTTGATTTGCGGCATTTCGATGCCGCCCGCAATGCAGAGGTTCTCGACAATATTGTAGACGCGCAGGTTATCTTTGCGTTCAAGGGGTTTCGCATGCGTCGCATGCCGTATAATGGCGGTATTCGCGCAATAGGCGATAATGAACCACACGCCGACAATCTGCAAAGTGTAAGGAAGCACCTCCCAGAAGCTGTGCCGCACTTCGGGCCAGTGCAGAATGCCGTATTTCATGTAGGTGGCATGGCCTTCGGGGCACCCGCCTTCGACAATCGGGCAAAGCACACCGAAATAGTCAAGACTCAAAATGACTACGAACACCATCGCCAGGATAATAACGGGAAACAGGCACAGCAGCAAGATGCTGTTGCGGTTGTTCCGCCAAATCTGGGTTTGGAGTCCGACGTATTTCATGAGGGAAGGCTAAAACTTCACCTCGGGTGCTTTGTTCAGGTCTTCGCGGCTTTCGGTGGCCTCGTACATCGGGGCACGCTTGAAGCCGAACATTCCGGCGACGATGTTGCTCGGGAATACTTCGCAGGCGTTGTTCAATTCGCGAGTGGTAGAATTGAAGAAGCGGCGGGCGGCAGAGAGCTTGTTTTCGATATCGGCAAGTTCGTTCTGCAGCTGCAAGAAGTTCTGGTTGGCCTTGAGTTCAGGGTAAGCTTCCAGCGAAATGCGGAGTCCTGCGAGTGCACCAGAAAGCGCCTTGTCAGCCTGAACCTTTTCGTCGACGGTTGTTGCGTTCATGGCCGCGGCACGAGCAGAAGTCACCTTGTCGAGAGTTTCTTTTTCGTGAGTGGCGTAGCCCTTGACAGTGCTCACCAGCTGCGGCACCAAATCAAAACGCTGCTTGAGTTGCACATCGATATTTGCGAATGCATTTTCACGGTTATTGCGGAGTTTTACAAGTCCATTATACATCGAAATGAACCAGGCGATTAGCACCACCACGACAATGCCGGCAACAATTCCAATAGTCATATTTTACTCCTTTCTGTTTCTTAGTAAGAAATCTATATAAAAAAAAGATCCCGGGTCAAACCCGGGATGACATTTTTACGCCCCAAAAGAGCGTCTTTTGACTCTAGACTGGATCATTGACCGGTTTACTGTAGTCGCGTTCGCCAAAGAGGGCCGTTCCCACGCGAATCATGGTAGAGCCTTCTTCAATAGCGACTTCAAGGTCACCCGTCATGCCCATCGAAAGCTGGTCAAAGTTCGCGAAAACGCCACCCTTGGCCAAGAACTTTTGCTGCAGGTTACGAAGGAATGCAAAGCATTCGCGGCTGTCTTCGGCGACACCGGTATTCTTGCCGATGGTCATGAGCCCGCGGAAACGCAGGTGCGGGAAATTGGCGCTCTTGCCGTCGGCAGTGGCGGAGCCCGAGCGCTTTTCTAGATCAGCAAGGAACGCCTCGGCTTCGTGCACATCGAGACCGCTCTTGGTTTCTTCTTCGCCGGCGTTAATCTGGAATAGAATATCCAGCACCTTATTTTGCGCGGCACAAACCTTCTCCAGCTTTTCAACCGCTTCGATGCTTGCGATGGAATGAATGCAGTCGGCAACAATCGCCGCCTTCTTGAGTTTGTTACTTTGTACAGGGCCAATCACGTGGCAACGCACGCGGCTGCCGTCTTTTGCTGTACGCGGTTCAGAGAACTTGAGTTCGGCTTCTTGCACGCGGTTTTCACCAAAATCGGTGGCGCCAAGCGCAATCGCATTTTCAACAGCTTCGGCCGGGTGGAACTTGCTCACCCAAACAAGCTTTACCGATTCGCGGCGACGGCCCGCAATCTTGCAGGCTTCGGCAATCCTTGCTTCGAGAGCTGCAAGGTGCTCACGCATTTCATCGAGTGTGAATTCCATAGAAATAGTAGACAGTAGGAAGTTGGAAGTAGACAGCAATCAAGTTATTACGATTTGGCCTTCGTTTCCTTGAACAGCACCTTGATGATTTCGTCGATGTGCTTGTGCGTGTAAATCTTGAGGCCCTTCTTCGCTGGTGCCGGAAGTTCGTTCACGTCCTTCTGGTTCTGTGCCGGGAGTCGCAAGGTCTTTACGCCGGCCTGCAAAGCGGCAAGCGCCTTTTCGTTGAGGCCACCAATCGCAAGGCATGCGCCCGTAAGGCTCACTTCGCCAGTGAAGGCGATTTCGGGCGAAACCGGCTGCTTGGTAAACGCACTGAGCAAGCAGAGCGTGAGGGCAATACCTGCAGAGGGACCATCTTTAGGCACAGCGCCTTCGGGCACGTGAATATGGATGTCCGTCTTTTTCACGATATTCGGGTCAATACCAAAGCGGCTCAGGCGTTCGCGCACAAGGCTCAAAGCAATCTGTGCCGATTCCTTCATCACGTCGCCAAGCTTACCCGTCATCAAGAGCGTTCCCTTGCCAGGCAAGAGCATGCATTCGATGGGGAGAATTTCGCCACCGACGCTTGTCCACGCAAGGCCAACGATTACACCCGGGCGGCCCGCTGCAGGCAGCTGGTTGTCGAGGTAACGCGGAGCACCCAAGTAATCTTGCAAGGTCTTTTCCGTCACTTCGGTTTTGTACTTCTTGCCCATCACCTTGTCTTTTGCACGGTGACGCACTACATTTTCGAGGGTGCGTTCCAGTTCGCGCACGCCCGCTTCACGCGTCCATTCGCGAATCACCTTCGAAATGATGCCGTCGTCAAAAGCGACATCCTTGCCGTTTTCGATGCCCGTGCGTTCGCAAATGCGCGGCACCAGGTACTTGCTTGCAATCTGCAACTTTTCGTGCGGATAGTAACCGGGCAGGCGCACCATTTCCAAGCGGTCGCGCAAGGCTTCGGGAATTTCGGCTTCGCTGTTCGCGGTTGCAATAAACAGCACGCGGCTAAGGTCGAGGCCCACTTCCATAAAGTGGTCGGTAAAGTCGTGATTCTGTTCGGGGTCCAAAACTTCGAGCATGGCGCTGGCAGGGTCACCGCGGAAATCGCTTGCCATCTTGTCAATTTCGTCGAGCAGGATAATCGGGTTCATGCACTTGGCACGGCGAAGCGCCTGGATAAAGCGGCCCGGCATGGCACCAATGTAGGTACGGCGATGACCACGGATTTCGGCTTCGTCACGCACGCCACCCAGGGTAATGCGCACAAAGTTACGCTGCATGGCATGGGCAATCGATTCCACGAGCGTCGTCTTACCCACGCCCGGAGGGCCCACCAGGCAAAGAATCGGAGCGCGGCGTTCGGTACCCGTAAGCTTCAGCACCGCCACGTATTCCATAATGCGTTCCTTGACCTTGTCCAGGCCAAAGTGCTTGGCGTCCAGTTCGCTCTTCACCTTCTTCATGTTGAGAACGGTGTCGGTGTATTCGCCATACGGGAGCGTCAGGAACCAGTCCAAATAATTGCGGCTCACGGCGTATTCCGGAGACGTCGGCTGCATCAGGCGCATGCGGCTAATTTCATCTTCAAGCTTTTCTTGAATGGCGGCCGAGAACTTTTTCGCCTTGATTTTCTTGAGCAGCTGATCCGGTTCCGAAGAATTTCCGTTTTCACCATCGAGCTCATCTTGCAGCTGGCGGATCTGTTCGCTAATGAACCATTCCTTTTGCTGCTGGGCCATTTTCTGGCGTACGTTCTGCTGCACTTTGACCATCATGGTGTCGGTATCGGCAGCCACCTGCATGATTTCGACCAGACGTTCCGCAAGTTCATCGATTTCACCGATTTCGAGCAAGCGCTGGCGTTCGTCCATCGAAATCTGCAAGAACGGAATCATGCCATAAAAAGCGTTAATCTGGCTGTCCATGGTAAACAGGGCATCTACCATGCCTTCCGAAATATTCCTGTGCAGGGAATATTCCTTGAACTGGGTCAGAACCGTTTCAAAGCGCGGGCTCTTGTCGGCATCCGTAATCGCGGGCTTGTGAGCCGAAACAGTCACCATCAAGAAGTTGTCCTTAGTCGTGATGGAACGCAAATCCACCACGCAGTCGCCTTCGAGCACCACCTTCACGCAACCATTCGGGAAAGGCGTTACATTGCTTACGTGTGCGAGAATGCCCACCGAGTAAAGGTCGAGCATCGGGTTTTCAAGTTCTTCTTGCTCGATATTCTTCTGAGCCGAAAGAATGATTTGTCCATCGTGCGATTCAGCATATTCAAGAGCGCGCAAAGAAATATCCCTGCCGACCAAAATGCGGCGGGTCGTGTGCGGAAATACAACAGCGTCCCTCAGAGGGAGCAACGGATACGTTTTTGAAGTGTCTAAAGCCATACATTACAAAGATAGTATCTTTAAAAAAAAGCCAGTCTGCATTTAGTTGCAAACTGGCTTATGGTTTGGTTAGGAGGTCACTATCGAATTCGAACAGTGTGGCTCTCGGAGCCCACGCGCACCAGGTAGCCGCCCGCGCCAGGGAGCGTTACCGCATGCTGATTGCTGGTGGCGAAATTCCTGTAGATCAAGCGGCCCTGCATATCGAAGACAGTAATCGGCTTCGCCATGGCGCCCATGATCGAAAGTTCGTTGCCAGAGACCGAGAGATTTACGCGAGTCTGTGCGACAGCTTGAATGCCCTGAGCCGTTTCTGAGGAGCTAGAGGGTTCCGCAGCTTCGCTGGAGCTAGACGTCTTTTCGCTGCTCGAAGAGGCGGCAACCGTTTCGCTAGAGCTCGAAACGACGCTGCTGCTGGATTTCGGTTCGGTATTGCCGTTGCCAGCCGTCACGGTAATCGTTCCACTCTTGGACACATTTGTCGTAGCACCCGTCGTGGTGACGGTGAATTTGTATGCACCCGCAGCTACCGTAGAGGCAACCGTGCCCGAAATATAGTAGTCAAGACCCTTGAGCGTACCCGTCACACCCTGCGGAAGTCCCGTTACGGTGGCGCCTGTTGCGCCTTCAATCGTGTAGTAGAATTCTACAACAGAGGCACCTTGAGCAACTTCCTGATTTGCGCTGCCCGAGCCGTGCTTGGTGAGGCTAGCCTCGCCCGCGACAGGCGTCTGCGACGAGCTGGACTTGGCAGAAGAACTCGATGCAGGCACAACGCTGCTGCTGGACTTCGCCTGCGAAGAACTCGATGCCACCACAATACTTGAAGAAGAAACCGGTGTCACCTGTGAGCTACCCGGAGCCGGGAGCGTTGGGCCAGCGTAAGCCTGGATGGAATCGCGGAGCGCGTAAGCTTTTGCCTGATTACTCACATCGGTAACGCTCATTTGGTATGGCGGCGTGAACGCAGTTCCTTGGCCTGTTGTGTTGCCGGAGGTCTTTTCGTAATAGTTGTTAATCATCGAAACTTTGGCATCTTCTTTGGACTGATTGTTGTAATCCAAAGGATTTTTTACGCCGATGAACACATTGCTTTCGACACGGATGTTTGCCTTCATGCCGGCACGAACACAATAGCTTGCGGCAGAGCTTGTGTAGAGGTTGTTGACCACATGAACCTGGCCAAATCTCACGCGGGGCATACGTTCCTTTACACCATCACCCCACCAGTTGTGGTGTACGGTAATCTTCAAGGCGTTAGCATCTGCAGTTTTTGAATCACTATTGCCGAAAAGATTGGAAAATTGATGGTTACTAGATTTGGACGTATAGGTGAACTTGCTCCACGAGACTGTAATATAATCAGACTGGTTTACAATGTCCATGTTACCGTCGTGCCCGTCGTAGACATGAACATGGTCAATCCAAATGTTTTTTGCTTCATGGTTTATTTGTAAGCAGTCTTCATCATCTTCATCGACCGCACCAACACCTTGCACAGAAATGTTTCGAACAATCACGTTCTTGGAGCCGGAAATCTTGATACCGCTTCCTTTGGACGGCTGAGTGATTGTGACTCCAGGATAGCCGTAAAGGGTAACGTTGCTACCGACTTCCACGGTACCTGCATAAGTACCAGGCTTGATGTAGATTGTTTTGTTGCCCGCTTTGGCGTAGCTTTTAAGATCGCTGACGTTGTCAACGGTGACTGTGCCGTAATTGGCTCCGCCAGTGGTGCTGCCGTTTTGGGTCGCCCAGCCCGTCAGCGGAAAATCAGGTGACGTGGCCGCAATCGCGGAAGTTGCGAGGGCTGCGCCCAATGCTGCGCCTACGGCAAGAGTTCTAGACCAGTTTTTCTGTGTTTTAACCATATCATCCATCCCTTATTTTGTCATTTCAAGCCACCACGCTCGAAAATGTTCTCAAATTTCTTCTCAAAATTTATATTCAAAAACGACTAAAGTCAATAGGTATCTCAAAAACAAAATGCATTTTTTTTCGTTATTCTAGCGCATAAAACAGGAAAATGGCGATTTTAAATAAAAATCGCCATTTCTAAAATGTTCTCAAAAATTTATTTTACAATTAGCTACGAAGCCTTTTTGCGGGTTTTCTTTGCCGTTTCGGCACCGGCATCGAGAGCGACCGTCTTGTCGGCAGTCTTCTTTTCGGGGGCCTTGAGACCGTTCTTCACGATTTCGGCGGTCACCACGAATTCCTTGCTGCCAGAACCCGGCATATCGAACATGGCCTTCTGCAAGGTCTTTTCCATCACAGAGCGGAGCCCACGGGCACCTGTCTTGCGGACCATCGTTTCGCGGACAATTTCCCTGAGGGCATCGTCTTCGAACTTGAGCTCAATTCCGTCCATTTCGAACAAGCTCTTGTACTGCTTTACGAGGGCGTTCTTCGGCTGGGTCAGAATATTCAGAAGCGCAGCTTCGTCGAGTTCTTCGAGGGCAACAGCCACAGGCAAGCGGCCCACGATTTCAGGAATCAAACCGAACTGGATCAGGTCATCGGGTTCCAAGAGCTTGAAAAGTTCGCTGAGCGAGTTTTCTTCGGCGCTGCGGATGTCGGCACCGAAGCCCATGCCACCCGTATTCACGCGGCGAGAAATAATCTTGTCGAGCGTTTCAAAGGCGCCACCGCAAATGAACAGAATATTCTTGGTGTTCACCTGCACCAGCGGCTGTTCCGGATGCTTACGGCCACCCTTCGGCGGCACGGCAGCAACCGTACCTTCCAGAAGCTTCAAAAGACCCTGCTGCACGCCTTCGCCACTCACGTCGCGAGTAATGGAGGGGTTGGCAGTCTTACGGGCAATCTTGTCAATTTCATCGATAAAGATGATACCACG
>JAEEGK010027535.1_pt1 | contig 11470 bp, 9 predicted proteins | sample 8958771 | NCBI WGS metagenome assembly JAEEGK01 (sample SAMN16246547, study PRJNA631951) | gut metagenome | biome: gut microbiome; feature: rumen; material: SC-attached | host: Bos | place: Iran: Karaj | collected 2018-10 | reverse complement strand
AAAAAAAAAAAAAAAAATTAAATATATAAGATTCAAAGAATGGAGGATTGGGGATTGGGGATTGGGCCCAATCCCCAATCCCCAATCCCCAATCCCCAATCCCCAATCCCCAATTTATAAATTTTTATAATAAAAAAAACAAACAAAAAATAATTTTTATATAATTTATTTATAAATAAATAATAAACCTATTTTAATTAATTAGTATTAATTTTTTTATTTTTAGAATAAAAAATAAAATAATTCATTTCAAAACTATAATTAAAACTTTTAAAAATATTAATAGAAATCATTTGAATAAATTTATTTGTATTCGGAGGAACTTTAATTTTAACATTTTTTATTTCATTATTTTTATTATTTTTATTTTCATTTAATAAATCATCACTAGTCATATTAAAAACTAAATTTTTCATTTCTTTAAACGTAACATTAATATTAACAGTCATATCATTAGTTTTATTTTTATAATAAAATAAAACTCCGCTGCTATGTTCAATAATACATTCATAAATTTCAATTTCTTTTTCATTATATTTAAGTCTCATTTTTGTTGAATTTGTTTTATCTTCTTTTATTATTGAATACAAAGGATATTTAAAAGCAATTTGACTTCGAATGTCAATTGAAGCATATTCTTTACATTTTTCAAAAATTAAAATTAATTTATTAAAACTTCCAATTTTTAATAGAATTTCATAATAATTTTCTTCTGATAAATTTTGTTTTAAATTTGGAAAAGTTGAAATTGAAATTTTAGAATCTTCATATAAATCAATGAATTTTTTTTGAACTAAAATTTCAATGAATTTTCTTGTATTAATGTCATCAATTAAATTATTTTCTGATTCAATAATATTATTATTATTATTTGAATTTGAAATATTTTTATTTATTTTTTTATTATTATTGTCTTTTATTATAAAATTTAATAAATTTACATTTTCTAATTCACATAAAAACAAACTTTCATATAAAAGCGCAATGCTTTTATTTTCAATTACTAAATAACCAAAAGCGCCTTTTTCATTTTCGAAATTTATTGAACGAAAAGTGTCATTTTCTTTTTCTTTATCGAAATAATAAATATGCGAATTTTTTTTTGATTTTTCGAAAATTGATTTTACTACAATTTTTTCAAATTTATCTTTATAATTAAATTCATTAATATTTACATATTCCATATTAATATCTGAATAAATTCCAATTGTAATGCAATTTGGTCTGTTTGGATTTGTAGAAAAATTTTTTCCGATTTCAATTTTATTATTATTATTATTTAAAAAAGGATAATTTATGCTTATTAAATATTCGCCTGGTTTTATTGAAGAAGGAATGAAAATTCTTTCTTCTTTTCCACATTTTGAATCTATTAATTTAAAATAATTATTATTTTCTATTTTAAATAACATCACATTAATAAAAATATTTTCATAATCTTTTTTTTGTTTATAATTAATTTGAAATCGTTTATATTTTAAATTAATAATAAAATAACCATTTGTAACATTTTCATTATTAAAAAAAGCTTTTTCATCAATTTTAATTTTACACAAAGTAAAAACATTATGAATTCCATTTTGTTTGATTTTTTTTGCTTTATAATTAAACTGATCATAATAAAATAAAATATACGTCGTTGTATAAAATTTTAAATAATCACTCATTTCAATCCAAAAATATTTTTTTTCTTTATCTGGATTATATTTCAAATGCTTTAAAAATTCATTGGTCCATTCTTTACTATAGGGACTCCATTTTCCCGTCCAAGTTGTCGTATGAAAAGGGTTGAAAATTTTAAGCAAACAAAATAATTTTCCTTTTGAATCTCTTACTTCTCCATGACCAACTATTTTATATGCATGATTACTAATCACTCCTAATTTTCTTAGTAAAATATTATCATTCGTTGATGTTATGTCTGTGCAAACTATGAAATTATCATCAATTGCTTTGCTTATTTTTTTGAATAAATTTTCGTGTTTAATATCGTGAAAAAATCTTTTTATTGGAGCGGGTGTTAGAAATAAAAATGAGTCATAAATTGAGCCGGAAATTGTATCTTCGAAAGATGAATTAATTTTCGCCCAAATTTTTTCTAAAATCATTGGCCAAATATTTTTTGAATAATTGTTCATTTTGCAAAATTCGAAGTTTTTTGATTGAGAATTGTAAGGAAAAAAATCATCTATTATTAAAGGTGTTTCTAAACCATTTATGAATAAATTCGCGATCAATAAATTTTTATTTGTGTTGTTTTTGTTGTAAATGAAAATTTTTTCAATTCGAAGTGGATTTTCGCTTAATAATTTTAAAGCGGAAGTGAAATAGCAATTTCCGATTTGACCGGGAATTACATCATCTGAATAGTTATTTTTTTTTTTGATGATGTTGTAGTCGATTTTTAAATCGTTTTTTAAACTTTTCCAAATGTATTTTTTATCTTTTGGTAAGCATGAAAATTGTGAGATTAAAAATGTTTCTTCGATTGGGAAAAAACTTTGAGGTGCTTTTGGATTTCTGTTTTTATAGATTAAATTATTAGAGAAAATATTTTTATTTTCTGGGGTGAAAAAATCGTCTTTGTAAATGAAATTTTTATTGTTTTTGAATGAATTTAGAATATTTTTTGATTGATTTATTAAATTTTTTAAAGAATGAAATTTATTTTCATCTTCTGATGAAAAATTCATTTTTAAATTTAAATTTTATAAAATATTTTTTTTATTTAATTAATAATTTTTTTAATGGGAAGTTGCATTCCAGGAAAATCTAAAATTCAAATAAAAAAATTTAGTTTTAAAACTAATAAAGAAAGTAATAAAAATAATGAAAATAATAGTTTTAATAAAATTAATAAAAATGATAATTTTTTTAATGAAAATAAACCAAAATTTAATTCATCTAATAATAATTTTTTAAGTGCGCAACCAAAAATTATTTTAGTAAATAATAATAAATTTATTATTAATACTAATGTTTCTAATAATACTAATGATGTTTCTAATGAAAATGAACAAAAAATTATTTTAATGAATAATGAATTTGAAGATAAAAAAAAATTATCTACGCAAAATATTATTAATATGAAATTTAATTCTGATATTTTAAATGAAAATCATAATAATTTAATTGAACAAAAAACATTAAAAATGAAAGGACCAATTTTAAATAAATTACAAAAATATTCAAAAAAAATTAAAAAAAAAGAATTAAATTAAGTATTTTAAATGTAAAATAAATTTTTCATATTTTTTGTAATAATAATAATATTAATAATATTAATATAAATAATAAAAATTTAATTTATTATTAAAGAGTTTGTTTTAATTAATTTACAAATAATGTAAAATTTAATTTTCTTAAAGAATTTTATTTATAAATATTTTATTTAATGAATTTCTTTGAGGGTGATTTATTTTTGTATGAATTTATAGAATAGATAATTTTAAATTTATTATTATTATAAATAAAAATATTAATTTTTATTATTTATAAATAATATTTTATATTAAAATATTTATAAATATTTTTTCACTAAATTTCATATTTTAATTTTTTATTATTTTCTTTAATATAATCTTCAATTCTTTCTTTTCCTTCTTTTGTAAAATAATTTTCATTTAATTTTAATTCTTTTAATTGCGGATTTTTATTTATAATTGAAATTATGTAATTTACTGAAAAATTATCAAAATAATTTCTTGATAAATTTAAAGAATTAATACTATTTTTAGTAACAACTAAAATAGATTTTATATAACTTAATCCATCATTTGTAATTCCACAACCAGCTAATTTTAATTCTTTATAAATAATTTCATTTTTATTATTATTATTATTAATATTATTATTAATAATATTATTATTAATTGAAGTTTCTAAAATACTTTTTTTCATTAAAATATTTTTTTTTTCTAAATTTTTTTTAATCATAAATTCAAGTAATTTTTTAATTCCTTCATCACCAATTAAATAACCACTACAATTAATACATTCATTTTTTAATTTATTTTTAATAAAAACAATATTATCTTTAGTTAATTTATTTTTTTTTATATTTTCATTATTATTAAAATTTTCAGGATTTGAAGAAAAAGAATTATTAAATGAATTATTTGAATTATCTTTGTAATTAAAAGAATGAATTGAAATGTTTCTTATTAATAAAGAATCATTAGAAAAAGTTTCTAAATTTTTATTTGAATTATTATTATCTTCATCTGAAGATTCATATGTATTAATAGAATTATTAATAGAATTATTAATATTATTATTATTATTATTATTAATATTAAATTGATAATTTATTTTAATTTTTCGTTGTTTTTTTTCAATTAAAATACAAATTTTTTTAATTTTAATTAAAATTTTTCTATTTTTTTCATTAAATAAATTAATTTGACTTAAAATTTCTTCGCATAATTTTGTTGTTTCATCACAATCATTTGAAATAATAAAGAAATTTTTTGATAAATGTTCACAAAGAAAATTTATTTTATTTAAAATGTTTTTTATTTTTTCTTTAAATTTTTTTTGTTTTTCTTCAATAAAATTAATTTCTTTTTCTAATTGATTTAATAAATTATTATTATATTCAATGTAATTTTTTTTTAATTCTTTAATTAAATTATTTTCATTATTTATTAATTTTTTTTCAATTATTAATTTATGAATTTTTTCTTTTGTTTTTGAATATTCATTTTGAATAAAATCTTTAGTTTCATTTAAAATATTTTTTTTTTCATTTATTGAATAATTTCCTTTTATTATTTGTAAATATTCATTAATTAAATCCATTTTTAATTTAATTTTTTCTTCTTTTTCAATATTAGTTAAATTTTTTTCTAAATTTACATTATTATTTTCATTATTATTATTATTATTATTATAAATAATATCTTCATCATTTCTTAATTCATTAATAATTTCGAAATTTTTACTATCAATAAAATCAATAAGATTTAATAATGTTTTATTTACAGTAGATTGTTCAATTAAAAATGGTTTATTATGAATTGGACAAATATTTTCATTTAAATTAACTAAACATTCTTGACAAATATTATGATGACATTCTAATAAAATAATAGGAATTTTTGAATTTGGATTATATAATAATTTACATAAAGGACATTTAATTTCATTTAACATAAAAAATAAAAATATTATTAATTTTTTTAGTAATAAAATTTAGAATAATAATAATAATAATAATTATTTATTTTTTTTTACTATTTTTAATCTAATTGATCTTCAAATGGAATTTCACCATTATTATTTAATAATAAATTTTTATTTTTATTATTTAAAAAATGAGTAAAATCGATTATTTTATCAATTGGATTTTTTAAATAATTTTCATTATTTTCATTTATTAATTCATCGATTTTTTCTTCGGAATTTAGAATAAAAATAATAAATGTATTTACACAATCATTCATTTCAATGTATTTTTTTCTTAATGGATGATTAATATCAAAATAATAAGGAAAAATTCTTAAAGAAGTTTTTATATTTAAATCTAAATTATTTTCGATTTTGAAGAAATTTATTATTAAATTTCGTGTGTTTTTTAAATGTTTTGAATATAAATTATTAAAAATTAAATTTTTTTCTTTAAAACTTAATCTAAGAGGATAATTATTAATTTTAATATAATACAATTTCGTTGTTATTTGAAGATTGAAATAAAAAATATTTGAAACAATTTCTAAATATTTTTTTGGTAAAATTTCACCGAAATTAAATTGAGGTAAAAAACGTTTTTCAAAATTTGTAAAAGCTTTTTTAATAAAAATAATATTTTTATAAATTTCTTCATCTTCAATAAATTTTGATAAATAATTATAATATTCTTTTGGTGTAATATTAAATTTCGATATTTTTTCGGTTTCTATTTGAAATAACATAAAAGCAGATTCAATATCGAAATTAATTTCTTATTCATTTTCTAATGTTTTTAATTTATTATTATTATTTAAATTATTATTTTCATTATAAATTTTATTATTTAATTTTTTATTGTCGTATCTTTGAAATAAAATGTGAATTGAAAAATTTGTTATTTTTGATAATAATTTTATTATTGTTTTTTTATTTAATTCATTATTTTTTTTTGATAAAAATTTCATTCCAGAAAAAGCAAAAAAACCAGAAAAAAAACAATAAAAACCAAATTTTAATATTTTCTTTTTCATAAAAAAAAAATAATTTTTTAATAATAAAAAAATAAAAATAAATTATAAAAAAATATTAATAAAAATGTCAAAAATTAATTCAAATACTGAATATAAATTAGACAATAATTTATTTGCAAATCGTTTAAATAAAAAATTATTTTTAAACACAAATTTATCAAATTCAAACATTCCAAATAATAATAATTCTTTAACTAAAATTTATAATCAAACAAAAACAACAGAAATTTCAATTCAAACAAACATTCGCCCATTTAATAAAATTTTCACAACATCAAAAAATAATAATTTTAAATATTCTTCATTAATTTTATCAACAACAAACAATAGTTTTAATAATACTTTATTAAATAATTATTTAACTAATAATAATAATAATAAATCATATGATAAACAAAAAAATATAAAATTACCAATTTTAGTGAAAGATTATGAAATTTTAAATATTTTAAAAAAATCTCAAAATAATAATAATAATAATAATAAAAATTTTATTAATAATTACAAAACAAAAAAAAATAATAATTTTTCTAATCATATTTACATTAATGGAAGAATTTTAGGCGAAAAAAAACCTTTTAATAATATTGAAAAAGAATATATTATAAACTATGTTAAAAATTATGCTTTTAGACATAAAGTTCAAAATTTAAAAAAAAATGTTAAAATTTTTGGAGAAAAAGTTGATTATAATAAAAATAAAATAAAAAAACCAAAAATTCCAAAACCTTTATTAATAACAAAAAAACCAAATGATTTTATGAATTTAATTCAAAATAAAATAAATTATTAGAAAAAATAAAAAAAATAGAAAAAAAAATAATTTTTATTTTATATTTATTTTAAAATAATTTATAAAAAAAAAAAAATTTCTTTACCAAAAAGGAACCCATTTATGATACCATAAATGAACATATCTTTGATAAGGATCAATAATAACATAAAAAAAATTTTGAGGATGATTTTTAATTTTATAAATATTACTTTTTTCAACCTCCAAAATTTCAACAGGCACAGAACGTATATAAATTTTTCCACTATCAGGATCTTTCGCCGCACTAACAATGTCCTTATAAAAACATTTAGTCATATCTAAATAAGGTTGAACATTATTTTCATATTGACATAAACTTCCACCAACAACAATTCTTTGAAAAATATGAAATAAAAATTCATCTCTACTTTCAGGTTCAAACGCCATATAACTTTCACTATCTTCAATTAATAAAGCTTGTTTTAATTTGTCTGAAACTGTAATATCTTCGACATATTGATCATAATCTTGGTGAATGTAACCTGTTTCAGGAGAAACGATGTTTCTTTCGTACATTACATCGAATATGTCCATTGTTACTGCTTTTGTGCTTAAAACTTTGTATTTAAAATGCTCTATTTCGGTTTGTTCGCCTGGAGGGATGACATGGGAAATTGGAGGGAAGTTTTTTTTTATTGTTGGGTCGTTGAAAAGATCTTTTAAAAAACGGTCTAAATCTTTGAGTTGAAAACTTGTGTTAAAACGAAATTTTACTAATTCCATGTTTTGAGATAAACCCCATTTTTCTAAGGTTTTGAAATTGTCTTTGGTAAAAATGTTGCTATAATGTGATGGGTCATCTACAGTGTGAAAAATATATTTTAAAGGAACATCTTCTTCATTGACTTTTTTATTAGATTCTTCATTGATTTTTTTATTAGATTCTTCATTGTCTTTTTTATTAGATTCTTCATTGTCTTTTTTATTAGATTCTTCATTGACTTTTTTATTATTATTAGTATTATTATTATTATTATTTTCGATTTTTTTCGATGAAGTATTAATTTCTTCTTCCATATTAAAAATTAATTTTAAATATAAATAATTAATAATTACGTTTATTAATTAATATATATATATATATAAAATATATTATATTTATATTATATTATTTAATTTAATATGTCTAAACTCGTTGATTTAATAGTTGATAAAGAAGATAAATATGACAATCAAGAAATTTTATTTATGTTTCCTAATCATTTATCAAATTTAGCATGTGTGTCACCAAACATATTAAAATCAGCAACATTTAAAAATTGTCCAGTTGATGTAATAAATCCTTATAATTTAACAAATTTATTTTCTGCTTTGAAAAACAAATCCAAAGTTGAAATTGTTATTAATCAACCAATCGAAGTAATGCAAGAATTAGATGCTAAACAAATAATATCAAATGTTGAATTATGTGGATTTTCGAATATAAAAACGAGCGATATTAAAATTTCCGATGAAAAATCGAAAAAAAAATATGATTCTTTAGTTGTGAGTTTTATTAAGGATGAAAGTGCGAAAAGAGAAGCAGATAATAATAGAGTAAATAATTCAGAAGTTGTAAGTAGTACAACAGTAGTTAAAACAACAACAACAACTCAAGATGTTCGAAGAACATCAAGAACGAATTCAAGAAGAAGTGATTCAAGAAAAGGAACAAGAAATTCAAAAGGAAAAAACAAAGTTTAATTTATTATTATTTTTTATTTAAAAATATAAAATTAATATTTTTCAAATTATTAAAAATTAATAAATTAATATTGTTTATATAATAATAATATTATTATGTCTAGAAATTCAATTAACAATTCGAAAAATAAATCATTTTTTAATAATGGAAGAAAAAGTTTTTTTAAACCAATTTCAAATTATGAATTATTAAATGTAAATAAAATAAAATTAAAGCAAAAATTATCTTTAAAATTGAACAATCAAAAAAATTTTAATGATTTTAAAAGTAAAAAAAAAATTTTAATTCATAAAATAGAAAATTCTGATAGATTCATTCCACGTTCAATTAGCCCAAATTTAAAATGTGAAATTTCTCCTACAAAAACAAAATCGACTATTAAAGAAAATGACAATGATTATCAAAAATTAATTTTAAATAATTTAATTAACGATTCAAGTCCAAATGAAAGTAATTCAAATAATTACGTTGATAATTTAATATTCGAAAACATTAAAAATTCACGACGAAAAATAAATTTTAATGAAATAAAACAAACGAAAAGAAATTCAATTTCACCTTCGCCATTATTAAAATCACATAGTTCGTTATTATTTGAAAAACAAAATGATAAAAATTTAAAAAATCTTGAAAATAAATTAAAACTTAAAAAAAAATTTATTAAACCTTTTAAAATTTATAATTTTTTAAAATGTCCAAATAATTTTTATTTAAATATTTTAGACATGTTTTCAATTTCTGAAATCGCAATTGGTTTAACAAACGGAAATATTTTATTAATAAATGACACAGAAAATAAAACAAATTTTATAAAATCAAATTCATTTTTTATTAGAAATAATTTATCAATAAAAAGTTTAAAATTTTTAAACCGAGAAAATTTAATTTCATACAATTCAAATCATCAATTAATAATAAACAATTTAATAAACAACATTAATTTCGAAGTTTTAAATAATTATTATTCTCCAATAATTTCAATGGATTATGACAACGATTCAAATTCATTATTTTTCGGAACAGAAGATGGAAAAGTAATGTATTTAGATTTAAGAGAAAATCACATAAAAGAAAGAAATTTATTTTTATTATACAATGATCACATTAATAATGAAATTTGTAACATTAAATTTTTACCAAAAAATCAATTTTTAATTTCCGGCGGAAATGATGATATTTGTAATATTTATGATATAAGAAAAAATAAAGTAATTAAAAAAATTAATCATAATGCAGCTGTTAAAGGAATTGCTATAAATGAAAGTGAAAATTATTTATTAACTGGAGGAGGAACAAATGATAGAAAAATTAAATTGTTTGATTTGAAAAAATTTAGTTTAATTAGTGAAAAAAAAACTGATAGTCAAATCACAGGAATTGAATTTATTAATGATAGATATTGCATTTCTAGTTTTGGATATAATGAAAATATGATGGGAATGTATTATTTAAATTTCGAAAAAATTATACAAGAAAGTTTGACACCAATGAAATTATATAATTATTTTAATTATGATGGTTATAATAATTTAGTTGATATTTTTGAAGAACAATGTTTTTTTGAACCTCATGTTAAAAGAATTTTATATTCATCTAAAGATAGATTTAATAAATTTATGTCTACTGTTTCTAATGATGGAATGTTGAAAATTTGGAATATTGAAAAATATAATAATTTTAAATTTAATATTGAAAAAGAAGAAGGTGTTTTTGGTGTAATAAGATAATTTTTTTTTTTTATAAATTTTTTTCATTATTTAATTTTTATTATATTTATATTTATTTATAATTACTTTAGATTTACAATGATTATTTATATAAATTAGCAACAATAATTTTTAATTTTTGATTCATTTTCTTCTGTATTTGAAATTTTTAATGAATTGTGACTCATTGAAATTTTTTTTTGAAAATTATTATTATTCATACTTTCTCTTTCACTTAAACTATAAAAATCATTTTGAAATTTTTCAATAATTTCTTTTCCTAATTTTTTAAATATTTTTTCAATCATTCGAAATTCATCATCATGAATGGCACTAATTTCATAATAATTAATTTTTTCATTTCTAATTAAATTTTTAACATCATTTTCATTAACATTTCTTTTCAAATCACTTTTATTTCCAATGACATAAACAATAGAATTTAACGGACAATTATTTTTAACTTCATCCATCCAATTTTTAATATTTTTAAAACTTTCATAATTACTCAAATCAAATATTATCAAAATTCCTTGCGCATCATTATAAATTTGTTTAGAAATACTATTATATTTTTCTTCACCAAAAGTGTCCCAAATGCACATTGAAGCAATAGTAGAATTATTAATGTAAATATTTTTTATTTTAAAAATTTCATCTGAAGGTAATTTTATATTTTTTTGAGTTGATTGATTTGAATAATTTATTATACTATTATTAATCGTATTATTTGTTGTTGTTCTACAAGAAAATTTTTTTCTAAATAATTTTTTAATTATCGTTGTTTTTCCTGAATTAATGTCACCTAAAATTATTACTTTAAATTTATAAATAATTTTTGTTATTGTTTCATTATTTTCTTCTATGTATTGAAATGAATCATCTGAATTCATATTTATTTTTATAATAATATTATTATTAAAAATTATTTTTTTTTTTATTTTTTTAAATTTAATATTTATGAATTATCAATTTTTAATTAATTAGTCTAAAATTTTAATTTGTTTTTGGGGGTTTGGGGTTTGGGTATTGGGGATTGGGGATTGGGGATTGGGGATTGGGCCCA
>JAEEGK010027530.1_pt1 | contig 11472 bp, 9 predicted proteins | sample 8958771 | NCBI WGS metagenome assembly JAEEGK01 (sample SAMN16246547, study PRJNA631951) | gut metagenome | biome: gut microbiome; feature: rumen; material: SC-attached | host: Bos | place: Iran: Karaj | collected 2018-10 | reverse complement strand
GGTGACCCTGTATGGGCTACTTTGGAAGTAGGTGGACTTGGACAGGACGGACGCGCTCAGGTTACAAAGAACGACTTCCGCTTCCTCCACACATTGGAAAGCATGGGACCTTCTCCAGAGCCTAACATCACAGTTCTTTACTCAAAGAGACTCCCAGAAAACTTCCGCCGCTATGCTGCAAAGATTTCTATTGATACATCTTCTATCCAGTACGAGAACGACGACATCATGCGCCCAATCTGGGGTGATGATTACTCAATCTGCTGCTGTGTATCTGCTACACAGACTGGTAAAGAAATGCAGTTCTTTGGTGCCCGCGCTAACCTTGCTAAGGCTCTTCTTTACGCTATCAACGGTGGTAAGGATGAAGAAGCCGGCTTGACACCTGGTGTACAGGTTGGACCAGAGATTGCACCAATCACTTCTGAATATCTTGATTATGATGAAGTTATGAAGAAGTACGATGTAATGCTTGAATGGTTGTGCGACCTTTATGTAAACACATTGAACCTCATTCACTACATGCACGATAAATATTACTACGAAGCTGCAGAGCTTGCTCTTATTGATACAAACGTACGACGTACATTTGCTACTGGTATTGCAGGTTTCTCTCACGTAGTTGACTCACTTTCTGCTATCAAATATGCAAAGGTTAAGGTTCTCCGCCGTGATATCAACATCACAGACAAGAAGGGTAACAAGATTTTTGCTCCTAACATGGCTTATGACTTCCAGATTGAAGGCGACTTCCCACGCTATGGACAGGATGATGACAGAGCTGATGAAATTGCTGTATGGTTGCTCAAGACTTTCATTGGTAAAGTAAAAAAACACCCAACATACCGCAACGCAGAGCCTACAACTTCTATCCTTACTATTACTTCTAACGTTGTATACGGTAAGGCTACAGGTGCTCTTCCAAACGGACGTCCAGCTCACGCTCCATTCTCACCAGGAGCTTCTCCATCTTACGGTGCAGAAACAAAGGGTCTTATTAAGTCTTTGAACTCTGTTGCTAAGGTTCCTTACAAGTACTCACTTGATGGTATCTCTAACACACAGACTATCAACCCATCTGCTCTTGGTCACGATGAAAACGAGCGCGTTTCTAACCTTGTAAACGTTCTTGACGGATACTTCTCTAAGGGTGCTCACCACTTGAACGTAAACGTATTCGGTGTAGAAAAGCTCAAGGACTGCCAGGCTCACCCTGAAAAACCTGAATATGCTAACTTTACAGTTCGTGTATCTGGTTATGCAGTACGCTTTATCAACCTTACAAAGGAACAGCAGGACGACGTAATTGCACGTACTTGCCACGCTTCCCTCTAGGATGTGTCACTGTCGGGCTTGACCCGGCAATCTTATACCGCCTCATTTCGGGGCGGTTTTTTATTTTAAAATACAACGCTTGTTATGCAAAAATGTTAGACAAATCAACAAAAATGAATTAAAATTTTTATCTATAAACTTTTTTGTGTACTGGGATTTCTGATTTTAAAGCGGGAGTTTTTTATGAGAAGGCTTTTTGGAATTATTTTATTTATAGCTTTGATATTTTCATTTATTGGTTGTGATTTATTTACCAATTCGAGCCAGAATAATCAGGAAAATGGGCAGAATCCTCAATCACAGATAAAGGTTGAAGATCTTTATTTACCTGATGAATGTGATTATGTCAGACCAAATCGCAGTGAATTAATTTCAACAAATCCGAAGGTTTCTTCATCACGCAAAGAAAGCCTTGATTTTATATTTAATAATCAGACATTAGGAAAAACAACCATTGTTATAAGGCGAAGTGAATGGAACAAGCTTTGTAATGATTACCGATATTTCTATAAAAACGAAAACTGTGTTCATGCCGAAAGTTATATTTATGAAAAGGACGGAATGAAGTGGGATATTAAAGATGTTGGATTCCGTCTTCGTGGAAATACAAGCCGCTATTGTCCGCAGGGACTTGATAATGGTCGTGAACAGAATCAGATGAATAAAGACTGGAATGGTGATTATTATGATACAGAAGGCCTTCCTAATAACCGTTACAGACAGACACATTTTAAAGTAGATTTTGAAGAGTTCCTTGATGATGACGATGAGCTTAAAATGTCTAACTGTATGAAGGGCGTTAACTTAAAGAGAATGGATGCTTCCTGTACACGTGAGATTTTCTGTTATGATTTGTTCCATAGATACGGAATATGGACAGCTCCAAGAGCAAGTCATACAACTCTTACGTTAAAGATTATAGAAGATATTGAAAATCCCAAAGCTGCAGAGCCTTCAACAACTGTAAATTACGGTGTTTACGAAATGTTTGAAGAAGTAAATAAGCAGTCACTCAAGGCTCGGGCACAGGGTGAAAATGATGTCTCAAATGCCTGGAAAAACAACAAAGGAAACCTGTGGAAGTGTTCAAATGATTTTACTATGGGCCGCATTGGTGAAATGGGTGTTGAAGATATAAGAGTAATTCGCCAGGGTGAAAAACAGCCGGATGGAATTAAAACAAATGGACGTGAATACGGTACTCGTGTCGGTTATGTATGGAAGCAGTATTCTATGGACCTTAAAACAAATAAAGATGATTTTGATTCTGCTGCTGCCGAGTTTAGGGGCTTTATAACTGAACTGAATGCCCTCCCAAAACCTGCAAATGAAAATGACTCTTCTGCAATTAGTGAGATAAAAGCCTTTTACGAAAAGTGGTTTGATGTAGATTTCTTCCTTAAAACTTACGCGGTAAATATTTTATGCGGCATGGATGATGATTACTGGGGAAATGCCAATAATTTCTATTTGTATTTTGATACCGATTCAAAGGGGAGTGGCAAAGTTTATCTTATTCCTTTTGATTATGATAATACCCTGGGCTGTTCTATAAAGGAAGGTGGTTTTGAGCACGATCCTTTTGACTGGGGACGTGGAGCAAGTCGTCCGCTTATGGATAAAATCTTTATGGTTCCGGAGTACAAGGAAAAGTTTGCTCAATTGCTAAAGGAAGTTTCTGCTGTTGACAGCGAGTGGACTTTTGAAAAATGCAGTCAGCGCTTTTTGGATTGGAAAGAAATGGTTTCGCCTTATTTGTACAGTCCTGATTTGACTGGACGACAGGGAACTTTGTCTTGGGGTGACTATACATGGCAACCGGGCGGATACAGTCTTACAAAAAAATCAAATAATCTTTTTGATGCTACACGGTTTTATTTCCGTCTGAACCTTGGCGAAGAAATGGAAGAATTGAAGTGTTCTTCTGTAACTCAGTCAATTAAAAATCCTGTTTCAATTGGTGGCTCTGCTAATTGTACGCTTTCAGTTGAAGTGAGGGATGGTGGCCTTTATATTGAAAAAGCTCATAACTCAGTCTGGGACCATGTTTCAATTCAGATTTACGATAAAACAGATTCAAAAGATAATGTACGAATTGTAACAGATGCAAAAACAAATAATTTCTTATATCCATTTGTTCAGAAAAATCATCTTTATACAGTAGGACTAACCTTGCAGTCTGAAGTTGGAAAATGGGAATACAAAGATGCTCGAAATGATGATGGAGTTAGTGTTCTGGTTCAGGCAGCTGGAGGTTTAGGCAATTATAGAATTACTAATTCCGGCTATTCTTATTACAGTCCAGATTATTCAATTATGTTCACAGGCCTTAAGTATACTAAACCAAATATAGCTTATGAAAATGAAAGAATTGAAGGAACGATTTGTGATGATGGCAGTTGGAGTGACAATAGAGAATATCCGAATAACCTCAAAATTACAGATTCCCTTACTAATTCTGTTTTGGATTTAAGTTCTAAAAAAGACTTTTTGCGCGGTAAACAAAAAATCTTTGTGGATATAAACCAGAAGTTCACTTATAACAATATCAATTACGAATATACTATTATTGCAAACTACGATAATTATTTTAAAGATACAAATAATAATCCATCTGTAAAATATCCTGATTCTGCCGAACCAGAAGAAAAGCTTCAGATAGACACAACAGGTTCTTCTTCTGATTCAGATGGCGCAAAAGTCACAAAAACTGAATCTAAAAAAAATCCGAACGGAACATCATCCAATTGTACGGTAACAGTAACACCAAAATACAACGGCCTTTACATAACAAAATCTCACGATTCCGTTTGGGACCATGTTGCAATTCATGTTCTCGATAAATCTGTGGGCAGGGAAAATGTCCGTATTGCAACAGATGCCAGTTCAAGTACATTCCTTTATCCCTTTGTTCAAAAAGATCATGAATATGAGGTCTGGCTCACAGTTCAGTCCGAAGCGAATAACTGGTACTATTCAGATTTTAAGGATATGAAAGTTACAGTTACTGCAAAGGGTGGAAAGGGTAATTATTGGGTAAGTCATTCTGATTATTATTATGACAGCCCGACTTATTCAATTGTATTTAAGGATTTAACTTTTGGTCGTCCTGTTTTGGATGGAGTAAAACCGCACATTGATGCTGGAATATATTATGCAGAGTGGACTGGCGAAAACCGCTGGCCAAATAATCTTTCTCTATATAAATCTGTACTTGATTTAAGTAAAGAAAGCAGCTTTTTGTTCGGGCAGCCAACAATTTTTGTAAGTATAACGCTTAAGTTTACTTATGCCGATAATAATTATGAATACACGATTCTAGAAAATCACGGAAGACTTTTTAAAGATACACATACAAAATAGAATAAGGATAAAAAAAAGGATGCGAAATAGACGACGAAGAAGAAAAACACAATTAAATCGCGACAAGAATTATCATATAGGGTGGTTTATATCACTGCTTATAGGTCTTCTTGGTCTGTTAATGCTTTTTATATGCTATAAAGATGGAAATAAAAGCATGGTGATTGTATCTATTGCATATTCTGCGGCCATGTTCATTACTTTTGTGTTTATCAATATTACTAAAAAACTTGTGCTGTTTTATTTTACGGGACCGCTTGTAATAATCACTCTTGAAGTTGTATTCCTTCTTAATGGAGGTTCTAAAGGTTTTGGTATTATCTGGATGACGGTAATCCCGCTTTTTACACTATATCTGCTGCCGACAATCTCATTTTTCAGTCTGAACGCGGTTGTTTTTCTGCTGCTTATTTTGGGAATGTGGACGCCTTTAAAATATGATTGTTATCCATATTCTCCTTTCTTTTCTGCAAGATTTCCGATTGTTTACATGATTTCCTTTATTTTCACCTCTTTCCTTAAGCACAGAATCCAGCTTACCGAGGATGAATTGAAAGATCAGAAAAACCTGCTTGCTTCGGAAATTGAACAGGCTGCATTCATTCAGCAGACATTCTATCAGCAGAAAATCATTAATTTTGATAACTGGGAAGTTGCATTTAAATGTGTTCCTATGGCTGGAGTTTCCGGTGACCTGTACGATTTTTACCCAAAGAAAGAAATGCAGAAGGCTTATAGTGCCAATTCTTTAGATGGAACAGGAACTCTTCTTGGTGCTGGTATTTTTGATATTTCGGGACACGGTATTTCATCTGGTATTATCACCTTGCTTGCAAAGAATATTATTGTTCAGGAGTTTTATGACGGCTTTTCAAAACCTTTGTGGCAGACTGTCCAGAATATAAATGAACGGTTTATTGTAGAAAAGGGTGGAATTGAAAACTACATTACAGGTATTCTTCTACGATTTAAAAAGGATTCTGTGGAGCTTGTAAACTCCGGTCACCAGAAGCCGCTTCTTTATAAAAAATCAAATGGTTCGTTCCAGTTTATAGAAAACTCGCCGCTGGCATTTGGTGCAATAGGATTAAGTACAATTCCTTCTTCTTATGATTCGCTGTTTGTAGAAATGAAAAGCGGTGATGAATTGATTTTATATACTGATGGAATTGTAGATAAGCCTAATGTAAAAGGCGACAGCTTTGGTCATAAAGCTTTTGTTGAATCTTTGAGTCGTACTGTCGGGCTACCGGTAGAAACTCAGCTTTCTGCCTTATTTGATGAACTTGATGTTTTTGCTTCCGGCACAGAACCCGAAGATGATATGACACTGATTATTCTTAAGAAAAAATAAAGGCTGCTCCGTCTGGAACAGCCCGTATTCGCTATATAGCATTATCGTAGTTGTTCTTTTCAATATCCTTGAAGTATTTTACAGTTCCAACCTTAAGCTCATCTGTTGCATCATCATCGCAAACAATAACAGCATTTTCGTGCATCTGAAGGGCAGAAACTGTCCACATCTGGCTGATTCCTTCTTCTACTGCGTGCTTAAGGGCTGTTGCCTTGTTGTGGCCTGTAATCAAAATCATAACTTCATCAGAATCGCAAACTGTACCAACACCAACTGTAAGAGCGGTCTTTGGAACCTTATTTACATCGTGGTCAAAGAAGCGGCTGTTTACAATGATTGTATCCTGTGTAAGTGCCATTTCGCGTGTGCGGCTTGCAAGAGAAGAACCCGGCTCGTTAAAAGCAATGTGACCGTCAACACCAACACCGCCCATAAATAAGCGGATTCCGCCGGCAGCTTTAATAGCTTTTTCGTAATCTTCACATTCTTTTGCGAGGTCTTTTGCATTTCCGTTAAGGATATGAACGTTTTCTTTTTTGATATTGATGTGGCTGAAGAAATTGTCCCACATAAAGCGGTGATAGCTTTCAGGATGATCTTCAGAAATGCCAACGTATTCATCCATATTGAAGGTAACTACGTTTTCAAAAGAAACTTTTCCAGCCTTGTAAAGGTTAATAAGCTCTTTGTATGTTCCAAGTGGAGTAGAGCCTGTTGGAAGTCCTATTACAAATGGCTTGTCCTTTGTAGGTTTAGCAGCGTTGATTTTTGCTGCAATGTGGTTTGCTGCCCATTTTGAAACAGCATCGTAATCAGGTCTGATTATTAATCTCATAGTTTTTTTACTCCTAATAGTATATTTTACCGATATAAGTTTTCTATGTAAATACTTGAGAAATGAGGTGAAATAAAGATGGCGGCATCGTAATCGATAGTATTTTGATTATTTTGCATATTTATATTTTATCATCTAAATATTTAAGCATACTGGCATTTAACTGATTGAATAGGTCAGAAGAAAATTCTTTAACAAATTCCTGTTTGTCAAATCGGATTGCATTTATAGGACAGCCCTGTTCTTCAAAAAGCTGTGAAGGTTTGATATTTAATGACTTTGCAATTGCATCAATGGTTTCAGGTTTTGGGAATATATTTCGGCTTTCGATTTCAGAGATGTATCCTCCACCATAACCTATTTTTTCTGAAAGTTGTTCTTGTGTGAGGTTAGCTTTGTTTCGCCAATATTTTAGATTTTCTTTGAATATTTCTCGAACACCCATATATTAATGATAAGTATTTAAGAAAAAAATATTATAGCCTAATAAGCATAAAAAATATTAATTTGACAATATTAAGCTTTGTAAACTATACTAATGTTAGTTCCAAAAGCGATATTTTGCATACATATTTTGTAAAATGGGATTTGGACTAGAAAAAAAGCATTGGAGATAAAATTATGAAAAACAAGTTGTCAAAGTGTGCCGGAATCCTTGTGATTTCGTTTTTGAGTGTTCTTTTTGTTTCGTGTGTTGTAACAGGCTCTACAACAGCAGTTACGTCAGCTTATGTTACTCTAACGGAACTTCCGAATTCAACAAATAAAATGGAAGCCAATATTCTTGAAGATTTTGTAAAAGTTGATGGCGCAATTGTAAATAGTGTAATGTATTGGAGTGCAACTTTTAATAATAACACTGTGACTATACCGAATATTTATGTTTGTGATCATGAAGTAACACAGGTAGAATACAAGTCTGTTATGGGCAATAATCCAAGTTTTTACCGAAGAAATCCTGCTGAGGGAGAAAATCAAGAAAATCGCCCGGTTGACTGTGTGAGCTGGTACGATGCAATCGTCTATTGCAATCGTAGAAGCTATATGGAAGGGCTTACCCCATGTTATGAAATTTATGGTTCTAATAATCCTGATGACTGGGGAATTGTCCCTAGAACGAATGATGTAAACTGGAATAAGGTAAAATGTAATTTTTTAGCGAATGGTTACCGACTACCGACAGCTGCTGAATGGGAGTATGTAGCTCGAGGTGGATATGATGGAATGCGAGGTGAACAGACAATTTATAGTGGAAGTAATGTAATTGATGAGGTTGCGTGGTATGGAAGTAACAGTGGTGGTAAGACACATGAAGTAAAAAAGAAAGCTCCAAATAGTCTTGGTATATATGATATGAGTGGAAATTTATATGAGTGGTGTTGGGATCAAAATGTTTCAACTTATGATGATGTTGTTAGTGTTAGTCGTATGGCTGCTGGAGGCTGTTGGAAACGTTATGGATCTTTTTTTGGTTTTCTTTTTGATGATTCGGATAGACGTTGCTCAATTGCTTATAACAGAGTCTTTTACCCTCAATTTGAGGGCTGGAATGGCGAAATCGGAATTAGGGTTGTTAGAACTGCGATGTAATTTTATTAGTTGATTATGTTGAAGCTTTAATCTTTTTATGTCAATAAAAAGGAAAAGAATCATCACAGATTAAGAAATTAAAATCTTAGGAGGATTTTATGAAAAAATTAATTAAGCTTTTAGTATCTTTAATACTACTTGCTCTAGTTGGATTCTCGTTTGTAAGTTGTGGAATGCGTGGTTATTCGATAGCATGCTACATAATTTCATCATCAACTTATTCGAATCGCCCAGTTGAAGCTTCTCCAGAGGAAAAATTAAGCTATGTTAAAAATGCTTCTGGAACATCATCTGACGGTAAACATTGGTGTAATAATGATAGTGGATTACGTGATTATTTTTCAGAAAAATGCGGTTCTCTTTCAAATATGGACTCTATAATATCAGACATTAATCAAAATGAGGTTTCTGCATTTTGGTATACTCCAGGAATATTAGCAATAAATCAAAACTATCTTTTCTTCTATGTCGAAAACAATAATTTTAAGTAATTAATATGGTAGGAGATTTTTATGAATAAAAAAAGAAATATAAGAAAAGTATTTATTCTTGTTTTCCTAATAAGCTTGTTGTCCAGTTGTTCTTTTATAAGTTTAAATTTTAATAATTTTGCTATTTTAGGAGATTGGGAACGAGAAGGCGATTATGTAGTTACTTTTGATGCTACTGGGGGATATTTTAAAGATTTAACAGGAGGAATATGGTTAGATGCTAAGAAAAATAATAATATTCTGATAGGAGAAAAATGTTATAAAGATATAACTAAGTCTGATTCAAAAAATGTTTGGAAATGTAAAATCAGAATATATAATACAGCTAGTCCACATGAAACATTAAGGTGGGAAGATTGTACTTTAACATTAAATTCTGATACAGATAAAATTACTGTAAAAACTGCATCTGGTAATTTTACTTTACGTAGGTATGAATAATATACCATTTATTTGACCTGAGTATTTGTGTCATCAGAAAAGTTGTATTATATTTTATAAATAAGGAATATTCTGCGTGAATTAACGATAGAGATATTTATGTCTACTAATAGATTTACGTAGAATATTTTTTTTAATCTCATCTCGTGTTTTTGAAACCTCAATCTAGAAACTAAATCATAAAAACTATAAAATACCTCTATGTTTGATTATTACTTTTTCGATTTGGACGGCACACTAACCGACCCGGCCCAAGGAATTACCAATTCATTTGTTCATGCAATTAAATATTTCGGGCTGGAAGTACCATCTTACGAAAAGCTTTGTACTTTTATCGGGCCACCGCTTGTTGCAACCTTTCAGAAAGAGTTTGGCTTTGGTGAAGAAAAATGTATGGAAGGTGTAAAAAAGTACCGTGAATATTTTGCACAGAAAGGTATTTTTGAAAATAAGGTTTATGATGGAATTGAAGATTTACTGGTGCAGCTGAGGGAGAAGGGTAAGCATCTTGTTGTGGCAACATCAAAACCGGAAGAATATTCTGTAAAGATTCTGGAGCATTTTAAGCTTGCAAAATATTTTGATTTTATATGTGGCAGTAACATGGACGAAACCCGCAGTAAAAAAGAAGAAGTGATTGAGTATGCTTTAGGGAAGTGCGGAATTGGTGCTGCGGACAAAGCAAAGGTTCTTATGATTGGCGACCGTGAGCACGACATCATCGGGGCAAAAAAGAACGGATTAAAGTCCTGCGGAGTGTTGTACGGATATGGCAGCAGAAAAGAGCTTGAAGCTGCCGGTGCAGATTATATAATAGAAGCTGTCGGTGGATTGCTGGAGCTGTAAGATATGGAAAAAAGTAAAACTTATCATCATGTAAAGTCTTCTACTCAGTACAAGCGTGAACATAAAGCAGATTATGGTCGCGAACGGATTGAGATTTTATATGAGGATGAGTGGATTGTTGTAATAAATAAAGCGAGCGGACTTTTAAGTGTACCGTATCCGGGAAGCAAGGTTAGAACTGCACAGTCGGTTCTGGAAGACTTACTGAGGAAACGTGGAAAGCTTGGCGGACGGCATGGAGTTTATGTGGTTCACCGCCTTGACCGCGATACAAGTGGCGTAATGATGTTTGCGCTTACCGAGCAGGCACAAAAAATCATAATGGACAGCTGGCACACAATGGTTACCGAAAGGCTTTATCATGCCATTGGAGAAAAAAAAGAAGATCAGCTCGACCAGGAAGGCTGGATTACCGATAAGCTTGCACAGAATGCCCACAATGTTGGTTATGTTCCAAAGGCTGGTGCAAAAGATAAAAACGGTCATGAAATAAAAACAGTTGCGGCGCGGACTCATTATAAAAAAATTGCAGAAGGACCAACTCACTGTCTGTTTGAATTGTCGCTCGATACTGGTAAAAAAAATCAGATAAGGGCGCATCTGGCGGCACATGGTTATCCGCTTGCGGGGGACGAAGAACACAGGGCAGGTACAGATCCTTTTGGAAGATTGTGCCTTCATGCAAGAACGCTTGAGTTTGTTCATCCTTTTACGAATGAGAACATGAAGTTTGAGGTTCCGGAACCTGCCGAATGGCTTGATTATGTAAAGAAAGGAGATTTAAAGCCTGAAACTCCGGTTTGGGTCAGCAGTTCTTCCGGTAAGAGCCATAAGTTTGATTATCATAAAAATGAAAAGGTTGAGCTTGGAGAAAAAAGACTTTCCAGAAAGGAACAGAGTCATCTGGATTTTATTCAGGCCGGCAAAAAAAGACGCTAATAGATAAGACGACAAGACGATAGAATAATTTTGGAGGAAATATGAAGGGTTATATTCATCAGTTAGAAAGCTTTGGTTGTGCGGACGGACCGGGAAGCCGTTTTATCATTTTTTTTAGCGGTTGTCCCTTGCGCTGCAAATACTGCCATAATCCCGATACCTGGAAAATGACAGACGGAAAGCTTTACACCGTGGACGAACTCCTTACCGAAGCCGAAAGCTGCCGTGCCTACTGGGGAACAAAGGGCGGAATCACAGTTAGTGGCGGCGAACCCTTG
>JAEEGK010027524.1_pt1 | contig 11474 bp, 7 predicted proteins | sample 8958771 | NCBI WGS metagenome assembly JAEEGK01 (sample SAMN16246547, study PRJNA631951) | gut metagenome | biome: gut microbiome; feature: rumen; material: SC-attached | host: Bos | place: Iran: Karaj | collected 2018-10 | reverse complement strand
CTCCAGACGGAGCACGAGCGCTACCTCACGGAAAAGCAGTTCGGCAAGCCCGTCTTCGTCACGGATTACCCCAAGGAGATCAAGGCCTTCTACATGCGCCTCAACGACGACGGGAAGACCGTCGCGGCGGCGGACTGCCTGGCCCCCGGCATCGGGGAGATCATCGGCGGCAGCCAGCGTGAGGAGCGGCTGGACGTGCTGGAGGCGCGCATGAAGGAACTGGGCATGGACGAGGCCGGGTACGACTGGTATCTGGACCTCCGCCGCTACGGCGGCACCCGCCACGCGGGCTTCGGCCTGGGCTTCGAGCGCCTCATCATGTATCTCACGGGGGTGGGCAACATCCGGGACGTCATCCCCTTCCCCCGCACCACCGGCAGCGCGGAATTCTGAGAATGGACCGGCGGGCGCTTCCGAACGGAAGCGCCCGCTCAGCGTGTCGACACATTGTCGACACGTTGAGCGGCAAAATCAGAAAATGCTTTCTGATTTTGCATGGATTATAACGTGCAGGGGGATTCCCGTCCCCCTGCACACATCCCCCATGCGCGTCGAGTCCCGGAAGCAAGGGTTTGTCTGCAACCGAAGTATGTCATAGAAGCCCCTGCCCGGGCTTTCCCGACGCGCTGCGGCCGCCGGGGCGTTTCGCCCCGGCGGCCGCAAGATATAAGTCGTATTCACGCCAGCACGACGGTGGCCTGATAGGCGAGGCCCCGCTTGAACCTCGGCTCCGGACGGAGGCGCTCCAGCTTCGGTTCAAAGCCTGCCGCCCGGGCGCCCAGCTCCAGGTGAGCCAGGGCGACGCCCGAATCCACGCACTGCTCAAATTCCTTTACGGGGTTGGCAAACAGCTTCTGGCGGCGGTAGAGGTGGATGCGCTTCCGGTCGTCCGTGACGAAAACGCAGGGCTGCCGGTTGAAGGCGGAGGGGGCCAGCCGCGCCGCCTCCAGGATGGGCCGGTAGGCTTCCTCCCGGTTGTAGACCATGCTGTCATAGGGCTTGCGGTCGAATTCCGAGGCGTCTTTCCGGAATTCCTCGTCCGACATGCCCAGGGCCAGGGCCGTGACGAAGGGGAGGCTGCCGGGGAAATCGTTTCCCTGCTGGATGATCACGCTGCCCTGCCAGCAGGTGGCCACGTTGCGGGAGGTGAGGTAGAGGGCTGCCATCTCCCCCAGATAGCCGCAGTTCTGCAGGCTGAAGCGCTTGCGCTCCGCCCGCAGCAGGAGGTAGCAGGGGGCCTTGACCCCCGGCTCGTTCATGCAGAGCTTCACCATGTCCAGGTAGGGAAGCGTGTCGAAGTTCCAGTCGATGTCCTCCGCCGGCGGCGTCAGCTCCGAGAGAAAATCGATCAGATCGTCCATCAGGTCCTGGCTGAGGGGCTCCTGACGGAAGCTGCGGAAGCTTTTCCTGCGCAGGATCTGCGCGCTCAGGTCCTCAGGCATCGGCGCACTCGCAGTTCTCTTCGGCCGGGGTCTCTCCCTCGCAGGCGCAGGCTTCCCCTTCGCCCTCCGGGCAGGAGCACGGCGCTTCCGCCTCGGCGTCTTCGGAGGAGGGCGTGTCGAAGCCGGCGGCGGCGGCCGTCATTGCCCTGGCGTATTCCTTCAGCCGCTCCGTAAAGCGGCCCAGCTCGTCGCTCAGCTTCCCCGCGACGGAATCGGTTTCCGAGGCAGCGCCCCGCAGGGAGGTCCGGAAGCTCTCCGACGCTTCCGCCCGCTGGGCGACCATGGCGGCCTCCGCCTCCTTCGCCGCGCTGCGGATGGCTTCGGCCTCGGTCCGGGCGGCCTGCTTCAGGGCCTCCGCTTCCTCCCCGGCCTTCCGGAGGATCGCCTCCGCCTCCAGCCGGGCCTCCCGCTCGATCTCGGCGGCCCGGCGGCTGGCGTCCAGCTCCAGCGTGGCCAGGCGGTCCTTCACGAGCTCATATTCGGAGACCTTGCCCTCGGCCTCCGCCAGCCTGGAGCGAAGCAGGACGGTCTCCTCCGATTCGCCCTCCGTGCTGCGGCAGGCCTCCTCGGCCCGGCTGCGGGCCGCCTTCTCCTCGCCGAGGGCCTTCTTCGTTTCGGCCAGCTCGGCTGCGGCGCCCTCCAGCTGCTCCTGCAGCTCGGCCAGGCTGCCCTCCAGCCTGGCATTCTGCGTCAGGGCCGCCTCCAGCTCCTCCTGGGAGGCCAGGAGCTTCTGCTCCCATTCGCCGGCTGCCTCCTCAAGGGCGCGCATCTGCGCCGACTGCTCCTGGCGGAGCTTCTCCAGATCGTTGCGTTCCTTCTTCAGCGTGTTGTAGCGGGCCGCGGCGGACTCCAGATAATCCTGCACGTCCTGCCGGTTGAAGCCGTTGATGGCGCTGCGAAAACTGCCGGTATTTGACATGTTTGTCCGTCTCCTTTCGCTGCCTTCTGGCAGCTTACTCTCTAAGCAGGGATTCGTTGAGCTGATGTCCGTAAGCCTCGGCCACCCGGCGCAGCCCGTCGTCGGGAATGACCTGCCGCAGCTGTCCCTGGCCGGCGGAAAGCGCCAGCACCCGGATCTGCGCGGCTTTTTCGATGGTGTGCATAAGTCCGAAGGCGGAATCGAAATCCGGCCCGGAGGTGAAGAGCCCGTGATGGGCCCAGACCACCGCGTCGTACTGCGCCATGGCCTGCCGGGTGGCCTCCGCGATCTCCGGACCGCCGGGGACCATCCATTCCACGACGCCGACGCCGTTGGGGAACACCATGGGGCACTCCGTTTCGCTCTGCCACAGGGCCCGGGAGAAGGCGGCGGCCGTCAGCGGCAGCACGAAGGTCAGAGCCACGATGTTGGCCGGGTGGGCGTGGTACATGACCCGGGTCTTCCCGCCGGTGGCCGCGGCGCGCACCGCGTGGCAGAGATAGTGGCTGTCGAATTCGCTGGTGGGCCTGGCCCCGTTCTCCAGGCCCCATACGATGCGGTATCGGTCGCCCTCCGGGCCGATCTCCAGAACGCCCAGGTTCCCGGCCGGATCGTCCGCCGCGTTGCGCATATACTTGCCGCTGCCGGTGACGATAAAATGCTCCCCGGCAAGGCTCCCGTCCCGGACCCCCATGGGGACCCAGGGCCGGTCGAAGGAAAAGGCGCCGCGCAAGTCCTCCACGTCCGATGCCGTCATGCGGTAGGTGAGGTTGCCGCCGTTGCGCTCATGCCAGCCCAGGCTCCACCCGTCGCTGCAGACGCGGACGAAGCCCCGCAGGGCCGGCGACGCTTCCACGGACGTCATCTCACGCCCACCGGCAGCGTGTCCTGCGCGTCGTCGGAGAGGAGGAAGCTCTGGTTGGGGGAATAGATGTAGCCCTGGCCGCCGCCCACGTAGAGGCGCAGCCCCGTGACGTAGGAGGAGAGCTCGGAGGCGAAGAACAGCGCCACGTTGGCGATGTCCTGGGCGGTGCCCGCCCGCTGCAGGGGCACTTCCTTCCTCGCGATCTGGGCGGTGAAGGCCAGCTGCTCCTGCTTGTCGGGGATCAGCTCGTCCCAGAAGCCGGTGAGGATGCAGCCGGGCTTGATGCAGTTGACACGCACGCCGTAAGCCGCCCCGTCCAGGGCGAGATTCACCGCCAGGGCCTCGCAGGCGCCCTTGGCCATGTGGTATTCGTAGGCGGGAGTGGTGGGGTTGAAGGCCCCGTTGGAGGAGCAAACGATGATGCTGCCGCCGCGCTGCTCCTTCATCCCGGGCATGACGGTCATGCAGCAGTCGTACATCCCCTTCATATTCACGTCCATGGTCCGCTTCCAGTGCTCGTCGGGGGGCAGATTGTCGTTGTCGAAGCTCTTTCCCGCGAAGGCGGCGAGGATGTCCACCCGGCCGAATTCGGCGATGATCTTCCCGTAATGCTCCCGGATGTTCTCCGGATCGGAGACGTCCAGCGGCCCGTAGTACCGGGCGGTGCCTCCGGCCTCCTCAATGCGGCGGCAGGTCTCCAGAACGGGCTCCTTCCTGCGTCCGCCGCCCACGATGACGACGGCGCCTTCCTGACCGAAGGTCAGCGCGGTGGCTTCGCCCATCCCGCTGGAGGCTCCCGTGACCCAGGCGATCTTGCCCTTCAGCATATCCTTCATATTGAACGCTCCTTCGACAAAGAGTTCGTTTTCCCGAAGCCTCCCGGCTTCCCCGGCCGCGCCGGGAGAAAACGACGTTTTCTCAAAATTATATCTGTTTTTCGTCAGCTTGTAAAGCCCCCGCGCCGCCCTCAGGGCAGGACGTCGTAGACGCAGATCCCGCAGCTCATGGTGGCGACCGCGATCTCGGGAAGTCCGTCGCCGTCCACGTCCGCCACGGCCGGAGCGGCCATGGAGCCGTTGGCGTAGTATTTGTCCAGGTCCCCGTCCAGGCCCCACATGGGCGGCAGCACCTCCTCGGCCAGGAGCCGCCCGGCATAGTCCAGCACGAAGACCTTTCCCCGCCGCTCCACCTGGCTGCTTTCCGTGTAGCTGGTGAAAACGATCTCCTGCTTCCCGTCTCCGTTCAGGTCGGCGGTGACCGGTTTGGATGCGAAGCAGAGGCTGTCTCCGTCGGAGCGGGTGGAGAGGGCATAGGGCCAGGCGCCGTGCTCCGTGCCGTCCAGACTGTAGCAGTGGAGGCGGCCGTCGTGGGAGCTGAACAGGATCTCCAGCCGTCCGTCGCCGTCCACGTCCGAGCAGACAGGACCGTTGTCCGGCCGGAGGATGGTCTCCGCCCCCATGCCCCGGATGACCCCGGTGTCCGTGGGCATCTGCCGCCAGTCGTAGCCCAGGGCCGCGTTCGTGTAGCGCGTCCGGTCCCGATTCAGGATGAAGAGGGTGAAATAGCGGGCGATGCCGTCGAAGCTGTTCGTGTCATTGCGCATCACCAGGCTTCCGTCCACCACCATGCAGGTGAACACCAGCTCCTTGCTCCCGTTGCCGTCCACGTCCGCGGCGGCCACGCCGCCGTAGGTGCCCATGATGCAGTTTTTCGATTCTCTCGTGCTGCCCAGGATCCGGTCCGCCGTGGCGGAGGCCCGGTGATTGGAGTCGTGGTTCCTGGCCCAGTCCGCCAGCATCTCCTCCTGTTCGATGCTCTCGCATACCGGAAGCCCGCCCCAGGGGAGGCCCGCGTAGACCCCGCCGGAGGCCAGGACCTCCGTGCCGTCCATGTGGTAGGCCTCCGCGTGCTCCTCGTCGTAGAGCAGCACCAGCTCCTGTATGCCGTCCCCGTCCAGGTCCAGGGAGGTGATGGAGTCGGAATACAGGCCGTAGCCCTGTACCTTCGGCCAGCCGGGGAGCATGTTCCCCTCCAGACTGTAGAGGGCCAGCGAGGGCTTCATGCTGGCGCCTACCCCGTAGCCGAAGGCAAACTCGCTCCGTCCGTCCCCGTTCAGGTCGGCCACATGGGCGGCGATCACCGGATTCTCCGTGGTCCAGCGGTATTTGAAGCGCCCGCCGCTGTCGTAGACCGCCACCAGGGTCTTTCCGCTCCGGTCGTTGTGGAAGGTTATGAGCTCCTTCGCCCCGTCCCCGTCCGCGTCCAGATACATGGGGCTGCGGGCGGGAACGCCGAAGCAGCTGTAATTCGGGCTGTAAACGTCCATCTCCCGGAGCCCCTCGGTGATGTCGTGGCCGGAGGGGACGAACCATTCGATTTTCCCGCTCTCCCCGTCCAGACAGTAGATGGAGCGGTCTGTAAAGAGGATCTCCGTCCGGCCGTCTCCGTCAAAATCCCCGCAAAGGGGGGAGATCCGACCCTGCAGCTCCTCCACGGACCAGGGATCGGTGCTGCCGCCTCCCTTGTACTTCAGCTGTATGCGCAGCTGCGCGGGGGCCGCCGCCTCGGGGACGCGCAGAAAAACGCCGTCGTTCGTGAGCTTCTGCAGCAGCGTCAGCTCGGAAACGCGCATGTTGAGATAAAGGGCGTTGTAACACATCTCCACCATGCCCTCCCGGCGGAAGTCCTGCTGCCAGGTCCTGCGCTGGGCGTCGGTGAGGAGGCCCTTTTCCACGGCGAAATCCAGGGCGCGGGCATAGGTGAAGTCCCCGGCGCTCTCCTGATAGCCCAGGCTTCGGAGGACCATGGCGGCGAACTGCTGGGCGGTCACCGTGTGATCCCCGCCGCCGCCGTAGAGGCTGCCGCCGATGCCGTTGACGTAGCCGTTTTCATACAGCCAGGTCACGTTGGCCTTCGCCCAGCCGGGTACGTCGGTGAAGGGATCCCGCAGCGCGCCGGAGGCATACTGCGCCTTCGCCTTCCGCTCCTGTCCCAGCAGGCGGATGAGCATGGTCGCCGCCTCGCTGCGGCTGGCCTGATCTCCCAACGCATAGTCCGGTCTGCCGTCGGCCAGGGCGCCCTTGCCGTTGAAAAGCCCGAGGGCATGGAGCGCGTCCGCCTTTTCCTCCGCGGAGAGATCCCCTCTGGCGGGGAGAAGCGCCGGTCCCGTCAGCAGGAGAACGACCATAAACAGGGAAAAGAAGCGCCGCAGGTATGAATGTCTGTCCAAAGCTGTCTCTCCTCATGCATGTATTTTTATATTTCAATTATATAGCCGATGAGGAAGGAAATGCAAGGGGGCAGGGCAGGGCGGGCGGAAAATGCGCCGTTGACCTCCGCCGCTTCCTGGGTTATAATATATCGAATATGAAAGAAGGAAAACAAATCCCGGTCCGGCGTCAGCCGGGACCGGCATGCGGACGGGTGATTGCTTTGAACAAAACGACGAAGTTTACGGCGGACAGCCAGAGCATATCCAGCTTCAGCCTCATGGGACCGGAGAGCGGCGGTCCCTGCCTCGTGGACACCACGGACGGCAGGATCACGCGGATCAGGCCCTATTTCTACGATACGGAATACACGGACAAATACTGCAACCCCTGGAAGATCGAGGCCAGGGGCAGCAGCTTTTCCGCGCCGGACCGGGTCACCATCACCCCCTTCGGCCTGGGGTACCGGACGCGGGTCTATTCCCGCAACCGGGTGCGCTGGCCCTTGAAGCGGGTGGACTGGGATCCGAAGGGGGAACGCAACCCCCAGAACCGGGGCGTGAGCCCCTACGTGCGCATCTCCTGGGACGAGGCGGCGCAGATCGCGGCGGACGAGCTCGTGCGCATCCGGGAGACCTACGGCTGCGAGGCCGTTCTCTGCCAGGCGGACATGCACGGGGAGGGAAAGAACACCGCCCCCAGCCACGGCTGCCCCAACCGGCTCCTGAGCCTCATGGGGGGCTACACCCTGCAGATGCGCAACATGGATTCCTGGGAGGGCTGGTTCTGGGGCGCGAAGTACGTCTGGGGCTGCGAGCCCGTAGGAGAAATGGCCCCGCAGACGAACCTCTATCCGGACATCGCGAAGCATTCCGATATGCTCTTCTTCTGGGGCTGCGACCCGGAGACGACGCCCCGGGGCTTCGGCATGAACCTGCCCAGCCGCCTCTGCTCCTGGTTCACGAAGATCGGCATCAAAAGCGTCTACGTCTGCCCGGACCTGAATTACGGCGCGGCCATTCACGCGGACAAGTGGATCCCCGTCCTGCCCAACACGGACCCGGCCCTGCAGCTGGCCGTCGCCTATACCTGGATCACGGAGGGGACCTACGACCGGGAATATATCGCCACCCACGCCTACGGCTTCGATAAATTCGAGGACTACGTCCTGGGCCGGGAGGACGGGGTCCCCAAGACCCCGGTCTGGGCCAGCGAAAAATGCGGCACGCCGGAATGGACCATCAAGGCCCTGGCCCACACCTGGGCGAAGAACACCGCCAGCATCATCCACGGCAACGGCGGCCCCTATATCCGCGGGCCCTACGCCTCCGAGCCCGCGCGGCTGGAGGTCATGCTCCTGGGCATGCAGGGGCTGGGCCGTCCCGGCGTCCACCAGGCCAAAATGATCGAGTGGAACCTGTGGAACCGGGAGTATCCCGTGCCCTATCAGGGGCAGTTCGTGCCCCGCATCACCGCCTGCGCCGACCCTCTGCGCCCCGTGGAGGGGGACGTGGATCCCATCATCAATATGGACCGCTTCGTCCTCTCCAAGGAGCAGAAGGAGCGGGCCCCGGAGCTCATTGAGCTCTATAAGCAGCTGCCCGCTCCCAAGCAGTTCATCCCCCGCTGCTTCGTCCACGAGGCCATCCTCAACGGGCACGCGGAATGGCGAGGCCTGCAGTGCTTCTCCTCCAGCCAGCAGCCGGGCCCCGGCAACCACCGCTATCCCACCCAGCAGTATCAGTTCGAGAAAATGCAGTACCCCAGGCCGGGCATGAGCCGGGTCCACATGATCTGGACGGACGCTCCCTGTCAGGTGACCTGCTGGAACGACGGGAACGCCAGCATCCGCGCCTATCGGCACGAGAGCATAGAGACCATCGTCGCCCAGCATCCCTGGCTGGAGAACGACTGTTATTTTGCCGACCTGATCTTCCCCGTGGCCACGAAGCACGAGCTGCCGGACCTGGCCAACGATATGTCCTCCGGGGCCTTCACCAGCATCTACCTGGCGGAGCCCAGCTGTCCGCCGGTGGGGGAGAGCCTCAGCGATTTCGATGTCTGCGCCAAAGTGGCGGAGAAGCTGGGGCGGGAGTATTACGACGCCTATACCGGCCGCCTCACCCACGAGGAGCGGGTGCGCTTCCTCTACAAGGCCTCCGGCTGCGAGGACTATATGACCTGGGAGGAATTCCAAAAGCGCAAGATCTTCGTCATTCCCTGCCGCACCCAGGAGGAGCTGGACAAGCTCCCCGCCGGGCTGCTGGAATTCTGGCAGGACCCGGAGAACCACCCCCTCAGCACCCCCACGGGGAAGCTGGAGTTCTATTCCACCCAGATCGCGGAGCTGACGCCGGACGATCCGGAGCGCCCGCCGGTGCCCCACTGGATCGAGAGCGGCCCCAGCCACGACGAACGGCGCAGCAGCCCCCGGGCGGAGAAATACCCTCTGCTCTGCATGTCCAACCACGGCCGCTGGCGCATGCACGCCCAGTGCGACGATATCCTCTGGACGAGGGAGATCGAGACCATGAAGATCAGGGGGGAGGACGGGTATCTCTACGAGCCCGTGTGGCTCCATCCCTCTGAAGCGGAGAAGCGGGGCATCAGGCATGGGGATATTGTGAAGGTCCAAAACGAGCGGGGCGTCGTTCTCTGCGGCGCCTACGTCACGGAGCGGCTTATGCCCGGGGTGTGCTACGTGGATCACGGGTCCCGCCTGGATCCCATCATCCCCGGCTGGCTGGACCGGGGCGGCGCCATCAACACCATTACCCCCACGGCTCCCACCTCCCGCAACGCCACCGGCATGGCGGTGAGCGGCTTCCTGGCCCAGGTGGAGAAGGTGCGTCCGGAGGAGTGGGAGAGCTGGAAGCGGGACTATCCGGAGGCCTTCGCCCGGAAGGTGGACGAAGCCTGCGGCGTCTGCCTGGAGGGCTGGCTCCTCCCGACGGAGGCATGACCGGCAGCTTCGACCCGGCGGCCCGCAGACGCGGGACCGCGGCAGTAAAGGAGAGAATTATGATTCAGAAAAAACTCGGTATGGCTGCCCTGAGCGGCTTCGCCCTGCTGCTGATCCTGGCCCTGAGCCTGGGCCTTGTCCGCCTTGCCTGCGCCGGGGCGCGGCTCGTCCCGGTCTCTGACGCCGGGAGGGACCTCCCCGCGGGGAGCGCCGTGAGCTCAGGCCTTGCCGCCTGGGGGCTGGAGATGGACCCCAACGCCATCTACGAGCAGTCCTGCGCCCACACGGTCTACCTGTACTGGACGCAGAAGAACGAAAACACCGGCATGACCTCCACGATCTCCGGCACGGGCATCGTCGTCTCCACGGACGGGTATATCCTGACGAACGCCCACTGCGTGGCCGACGCCCGGACCGGGGGACAGACCGTCAACGTGGAGTTTTACGACGGGCGAAGCTATGAGGCCGCCATCGTGGGCTGCGATTCGGAGACGGAGGTGGCCCTGCTGAAGATCGACGCCGCGGGACTGACGGCCGCGCCCGTGGACGTCAGCGGCCGAATGAAGGCCTGCGACAGGGTCTACGTGATGGGCCATCCCGGGGACGAACTGAAGTTCACCATGACCTCCGGCATCGTGAGCGGCCTGGACCGTTCCATCACCTTCAACAGCGCAGGCGTCACCCTTCATATGTTCCAGTTCGACGCGCCGGTCAGCCCCGGCAATTCCGGCGGGCCCATCTACAACGACGAGGGAAGCGTGATCGGCATCGTCACGGCCAAGTATACCGCGCTGGATTCCGAGGGCGTCGGCTTCGCGATCCCCATCGGAGAGGCGCTGGACATCGCCGCCCTGCTGCGGCAGTACGGCTACGTCACCGGCCGGCCGCTCTTCGGCATCACCGTCACCAACGTCCACGCCGGCATGCTCCGGGAGGATTCCCCGGACGGCGTGCTCATCCACGACGTGGAGCCGGGTCTGGCGGCGGACCGGGCCGGGCTGCAGCCGAAGGACGTCATCGTCGGCATCAACGGCGACGTGATCTCCTCCCTGGAGGACCTGGACGCCGTAAAGAAGCAGTATCACGCCTTCGATACGGTGGTCGTCCGCTTCTGGCGCATGGGCGAATACATGGAAACGAAGCTGACCCTGGACGAGGTGACCCCGGCGCATCCCACCGGCTCCGTCCCGGCCCCGGCGGAGGAGGCCCCGGCGGAGGACGCGGGAGGAACGGAAAACGCCGACGCCCCGGAGGAGCCGACGCCCTGAGGGCGCAAAAAGAAAAAACTGCCCATCGGGCAGTTCAAAGAGAAACGCTTGCTGAAAGCTCCTCATGATGGCTTTTAAGGTCGAAAAGAGCACAAAAGGCTCCGCATGACTGCCTGAGCCTTTTCCTGCGGGGTGGGGGCGGTACGCCCTCTTGTCCGTTTGTTCTGTTTCCTGATATGAAAAGTGGGCTGTGAAGTCCGGGTGAGTTTTTCTTCACCCGTTCTTCACAGCCCCTTGCAAACCTTTTCAATGCTTTCTTCCTTATTTATAAACGACCGGGGTGCGAACGAGCGTTCGCACCCCGGATTCTCATCAGATCGCGGATCAGAACCAGTTGCACTTGGCGATCAGCCCGGCGAACACGATGGAGACCATGCTCATGAGCTTGATCAGGATGTTGATGCTGGGACCGGAGGTATCCTTGAAGGGGTCGCCGATGGTGTCGCCCACGACGGCGGCCTTGTGGTTCTCAGAGCCCTTGCCGCCGAAGTGGCCGGCTTCGATGTACTTCTTGGCGTTGTCCCAGGCGCCGCCGGAGTTGGACATGAACACGGCCATGATGAAGCCGGAGGCGGTGGCGCCGCAGAGCAGACCGATGACGCCGCTGCCGCCCAGGATCAGGCCCACGATGATGGGGGAGGCGATGCCCACGATGGCGGGAGCGATCATTTCCTTCAGGGAGGACTTGGAGCAGAGGTCAACGCACTTGGCATAGTCGGCTTCCACGCCGGGCTTGCCCTCCAGCAGACCCTTGATCTCCTTGAACTGGCGGCGGACCTCCACCACCACGCTCTGGGCCGCGCGGCCCA
>JAEEGK010027521.1_pt1 | contig 11475 bp, 6 predicted proteins | sample 8958771 | NCBI WGS metagenome assembly JAEEGK01 (sample SAMN16246547, study PRJNA631951) | gut metagenome | biome: gut microbiome; feature: rumen; material: SC-attached | host: Bos | place: Iran: Karaj | collected 2018-10 | reverse complement strand
CATTTGTATTCAATGATTAATGGTTTGGGGGTTAATGTAGTAAATTTTTTCCATAATAGGCACCACGTACCTTTCGAGCATCCTTGTTCACAAGACGACCCTTGAGGTCGTACACGCGCTTTACGCTATTCGCACGGAATTCTCCACTGCGAGTATTGAACTGGCCAATGACAGTCGTGTGTTCTTCGCCGTTCTTGTCTTTACCCACAATGACCAAATTCATCTGTTCCGGAAGTTCATCCGTTATAGAAGCCACGTTGCGGTTCGCATAGTAGCCATTAGCGCGAACCGTGCTCGGCACATTGTGAATCAAGTAAGCACGCAGCGGACGGATACTGGCCCCAGCAGCGATTTTAACAAACTGACCTACAGACACGTCACCTTCAGAAAAAGCGGCAAAGCCATAGACTCGGCCCAAATCCGGACTGTCCTCGGTCCACTTCATGAAAGAATATGTTCCACGGAATTCCCAGCCATCCTTTTCAGTAACGGCATCGCGAGTCGTTTCCAAGACTACAGAGCCAAGAATTTCAAGAGACTTGTCGCTCATCTTGATCATATACGGAGTGTAAGCTTGCAATTCAACTTCTTCCATTGATTTTTCCCATACAACCTGCATGGCCACGGCCTTCTTTTTATTTTCATCCAAGACAATGCCATCAAACGAAAGAACAGAATCAACACCAACTAAAAGGCTTGTCTTTATGTTGAACGGAAGTACTATGGTAGAATAGCCTTCGGTCGTAAAATCGCGTTCAAACTTCACATCGTCAACTTCAATTCTATCCGTTATTATGAAATCATCTTCCCCGATGTAGTTTCCGTTGATTTCGGCATGGATCTTACCCTCACCGTCTTGTGTAACGACGATATTCGGCTTGACCGGACGCAACGTTTTGCCAGCGACAACGTCAAGCTTGTCAATAAACTCACCAACCAAATCATCCCATTTAAAAATGGAACCTTCAAAAACATTGCCTTCGCCATCGGTGTAGAGAACATTTACTGCTACTTTAACAAAGAAACCACTTTTAGGCCCCAAATCATCAATATAAGTATAGCGGTTAGTCATGACGGTAGCCCCAGCAAGTTCAACACCAGAAGACGAACATGAGGGTCGTGCAGCAATGCCACTACCTTCACCATCGGCAAAGACCTCACCAGCATTTAAATGTGCTACAGAGCCATTCACAAACACGCCATAACTGCTTTTGTCTTTGGCATGTACAGTAAGAGAGCCTCCATTTACATTAACATCATACCAAGAACCAATAGCATAACTGAAATTGTATTCATCGGAAACTCCTGTCGCGGTCGCATCGACATCGCCTCCGTTAATTTCGATTCCTCCAGAACCCAAAATTCCTCTGAAACCAGCTGCGGTAACAGAACCGCCATTGACGATAACGTTCTCATCGCTAGCATAAATACCATAACCTGAATAATCAACTAAAGAAGTACCAGCAGCATCGACTATACCACCGTGAACCGTGACTGAACCAGCACTAATACCATTACTGTTTTCCGAAACAGCCTTGACAGAGCCTCCATAAACGGTAAATGCATTAAATACAGATATAGCGGTGCTATTTTCCGCATAGACCTCGAACTTTCCCATATTTTCGCCAGTGCTCTGGGCATAGACGGCCAGATTCCTAAACCACATTTCGGAATTTTCATTCTTCGCAGTCAGCTTGGCACCATCTGCAAGAATCAAGTTGACATCCGGTCCCAAACAGTTCCAATCTTCGTCATTTTGCAACTCGAACGGCAAATAATTCCCCTGGACTTCATCATACGTCACTTCGCCCTTGACCACAAACCAGCCGCCATTCTTGAACATCGGATCGTCCGGAGATTCGTCACCGGTAAGCTCGATGTAATTCGTAATAGTCTTCGTCTCGCCATTTTCATCAAGATACTTGACAGGAGAAGGGGTAGGCACGGCCCATGCGGTTGAAGAGATTAAAAACATCACGAGTAGGATTAAACCTATTCGCACCTTTGTGATTACATTCAAAATATTCATTTTTTGCATTCCTTCTTTATCGTTAAAAAACAAATAAGCCCGACGGAATACCGACAGGACATTTTTTTACAACGTTTATACAAAGAAGCACACAATAGTGTGAAAAACAACTGTATGGAAGTATAAAATGTTGCGTTTTTAACATATAGACGCAAATTTAGGCAAAAGCCAATAATACTCCAATAACCCATTTGGATTATGTGTATTAGCTATAAATGCTACTATTTTTTCAAAATTCTAAGCAAACCTTGCTTATTGTATTCAGGAGCATCTTTGGAGAACAAGCCCTTGGTTTCCTGGCGGAGCACGTATTTTTCGTCGTCACCCCAGTCAATGATACTCCCCGACTTTGCCGGGATACCATCGCCAAAAAGGCTATCAGCCGCCATCAAGAGAGCTTCTTCCGGGTCTTCGATAGAAGTCGAGATACACAGGTCGGGCAATGTAAATACAGCCAAGCCAAGCGTATAGAGAGTCTTTTCGTCCTCGCCTTCAATAATGTTAATCCAGGCATCCATTGGATATTCGCCATCGCCAAACTGGTCATCAAATGCATCGGCAGTCCATGCCGTGCCAGACTGTTGCATGTAAACCCCGATGGCTCCGGCCGCAAACATCTTCGAAATAGCGGAGTTCACCATTTCGACATCGTTCATGCTTTTTACATTCCCGAGCAAGAACAAAAGCGACTTGTGTGCAGCAATAGCCTTCTCTTCGTCTTCCGTCAAATCATTGCGTTCCTTGAAAATTTCCAGAACGTCTGGAGAAGCCGGCTGGCGTACAACGTCAAATTGGACACTGCAACCGGGAATCATCACCGTTTTTGCATCGGCAGCAACCTTGACGTGTTCGGTAATGGCAAAAACTTCATCAGCAGCAACTGAAATCGGGAAAGCAAGAACAAATTGGCTCATATTCAACTCTCTTTATAAAATGCGAACAACATTTTCGATAGCCGAACGGAGCAAATTAGGGTTTCCGATTTTCGGCATCTCAACGCAAGAGTCAAATGCTTTGACAAGCGTTTCGGCAGACAGTTTATCCGCCGGGATTTCAACCGCATATCCAGCATTCGACAAATCGTGCGCGAGGACAATCTGTTCAAATTGCCCCGGCGTCGGTACAAAGATACATTTTGCGCCAAGTTCCGCCATGTCCATCACGGTACTGTAACCGCCACGACTGATCACATAATCAGCCCGCTTGATGACATCTGCAAAAGCGTCGGTCGCAAGGTGCGTATGAAGTTCGATATTCCCTTCCGTCCAGCATTTCTGCTCCGCAAAAGGCTTCCCGAGAATCATCAAATGGCGGCCAGGGATTTTCAAAAGCGCATGGCGCAACTGCAATTCAAACTGAGTCCGAGCCGGTTCCACACCAGACACAACGGCAACGACTTTGTACCTTGCATTTCTTTTCGCGGTGGTCCCGGTTGCGGTTTCAGAATCATTCATCGAACCGTCCGCATCGCCAGCCGAGAACGATCCGGCGTATCCAGAAAACCTCGATAAAGCACCCACGTAACGCAAGGGCTTTTCGCCTGGAGTCGCCCCCGAATGCGAAAGCGAGCCCGCATAGCCCGGGTAAAATTCCAAGTCCGGGACCCACACTTCGTCAAACTTGCGCATCACGTTGGCATGCCACATCACGCCGACACGTTCAAACGCCGAGAACACCTGCGGAAACGCAATCCGACGCTGGTGCGTCATGTATATGCTATACGCTCTTTTAGAATAAAACGCAAAGCGGTTGTCCGAAAACAGAACGTCATAGCCGTGGCGTTCGACCATTTCTTCGGCAAAATGATGTTCGTAGCGCATCACGGCGTTAAGGTGAATGCTGTTCTTGAGCAGCCAAAGCGCCATGTTGTAGCCGTGTTTCGGATAGACTATATTATAGCTCGGCGCAAGGCGCTGCCTCAATTGCGGAAACAGTTCGCGAAAGAAACTTGCATTCGCCTTCACAACCGCAAGTTCCACCTCGGCCCCAACCCGCAGGAACTCTCGGATGACGGGCACACAGCGCGTTGCATGTCCGAGTCCCCAATCGAGCGGAGCTACAAGGACTTTCACTTTTCGGCCTCTAACCAGGCATGAGCCCAATCACCGTGGTCGCAATCCTTGTTATCGCCCATCAGTACACGCAAATTAATCGATTTTGCGTCCTTGATGTTGAGCTTCAAGCGTTCCTTGTCCGTCGTATATAGTTTCTTGGAACGGTAAATTTCACGACCATCCGCCTCGACCGCAAAATAGGCTCCATCGCCACAAGCGCTTTCATCGTCAAGACCGATAACAGCGTACAGCCAATCATAACTGCGAGAAAGAGAATATTCGATGGACGAATTCGCATGGCTTCCGATACCATAGCGGAACGGTTCGCCATCCAGCGTAATCTTGTGGTGATCAACCGTCGCATTCATTTGCGGCTCGCCCCATTCCTGATAGAATTTTCCCATCTTGAGTTTCGAGAGAAGCGCTACGTTATCGCCCTCGACAAAGAAGTCCCTATACGTCACGAGCGTATCATCGTCGGGCATGTAGCAGCTCAGCACCACTCGGTTCATGCCCGCACGAATCTTTACAGAATCAAGCAAAAGCGTGTCCGCATTGTTAGAGACGAGCATTTCACCCTGGTCCTTGTCGTTCATCTTGTAATCGCAAGCAATCGATTCCGGGAAATTCTTGTTCACGACAATCATGCCGTTCGATTCGTCGGTCACCATGAAGTTCTGCGCGTAATGAGACACGCCCTTCTTCGAGATGATCTTGTAAATGGCAAGGCCGTAACCGAAATCCCTTGCATTCATCAGGACGCGTTCGTTCTTGAAATCGCTGAGGATGTCGTCAATCTGGTCCGTCGTCTTGAAGCCCACCACACGGCTATCTCGGTTGACTTTTCCATAGCCATCTTGGCCACGAACAAGATAAATATTGCCACCGGATTTCTGCATCCATTCCGCGAACGTCTCGGTGCTCCAATTTTTGAACGAATTTTCGCTAAAGGATGTATGACCCGAAGCGAGCATTTGCCAAGGTCTTGCGTAAATGAACACGGAATTTTTCGGGTACTTCGCAAGTTCCGTATTCAAAAAGTCTTCTTCGGCCAAAAGTTTGTTCTTATAATAGAGCATGTTCGCCTTGTAGCTCGGCGCATGGTAGAGCATCAGCCCGATCGACAAGAAGCAAGCGACACCCATGACAATCTTCGCCGCGGCATCGTCTTTCATCTTCGTCGTAAAGAGAAGCGCATCGTAAAGCCCGAGCGCCATCAAAAGCGCAAACAGCGGAAGCGCCACGAGCACGTAACGCTGGTTGATGTCAATCGTAAACGTTCCCGACACGTTCAGGAGAATCACGAAAATCTGAACGCAGAACGTAATGCCCAGAATGAACCCGCGCACGTAGCGGCGGGAATAAATCATGCGGAACAGGAGCCACGCCGTCGCGAGGAGCAGAATCACGGTAAACGTCGTGTAGAACGGATTTTCCATGATGCCGCCGAAAGCGGAATCCGGCTTGAGGTTCATCATGACCTCAATGTTCGTCTTCAAGTTAAACCATAAGTTTCCAAGCGAGTGCGCCGCATGCGTCCCCCCCTGGAAATCATAGCCGCGATACGCCGCCATCGTATTGATAGACGGCCAGCTCACGGCAATCACGGATGCCACAAACGCCGGCAAGCGGTATGGCTTTTCGAGGAAGTACCGGTAATAGTAAAGCGCAAACGGGATAAACGCGAACACGGTTTCTTGGCGAGTCTGCGCAAAAAATCCAAGCAGCGGGACCGTAAAGAGGAAATGCTTCCACGTGACCTTGTTCGTCGGGACAAAGGCGTACCACGCCATCAGAACCGCAAGCAAGAGAATGTAAAGAACTTCGGTCGATGCCGAACGCGACTGCAACAAGTAAATCGGCATGCCGCCCAAAAAAGCCGTCGCTGCAAGCGCTAGTTTATCGCTCCGGAACCACCTGCTTAACGCAAGGAAGAACGCAATCAAGCTCAAAATGTAGAACGGGTAGTTCACCAAGAGCGCTGAATCGCGGTTCGGTTCCATGAAGTTGAACACGAGCGAATAAACGAACCCGAGAGCTTTGCCTTTGAAGTTGTTCACTTCCGTCTTGCAATCGAGAACGCCATCCGTCCAGACACCTTCGTTGCAGATACCTCCCGAATGCTGGAAATACATCTGGAGCCCCATGGACTCCCAGCTAGTCTCGTCGCTCAATACACGGTGCGTATTGCCAATGTTCCCGAAGATGAACACCGAGAACACGATGAGCAAAAGCGCAAGCCCGCAAAAGCCCTTGCCGCTCGGCAAAAAGGCTCGAACGTGTTTCGCCACGAACGGGATGTTGACAACGACGCCCGCCACGAGCAAGAGGAACGTGAGGAGGATGGAGTAATATCCCCACTCGATATCCCAATGGCGCGCATACGACACCGAAAGGTTGTTAAAGATAAGAAAGGCGAATACGAGCACGAATGCCGTAACCACCAACATAATATTTTGAGGCTTATCCCAATGTAGGGATTCTATCCATTCCGTAAGGGACTGACGCAAAGACTTCTGCTTCACATCGTCCCTTCCTATCGTTTCTTTTTTCATAGTGCGTTAAATATAACATTTACGCAGAAATTCCAAGGCGCTCCATGGCTATTTTTTTGCCAGTTTGTACGTCAAATTTGCCAGAACCGAGTTTCGGGAGTTCATCCAACTTAAGAACGGCACCGGGAACCATCAATGCCGGGAGGCCAATCTGGCGAAGCATCGTCTTGACTTCGTCTTCGGGCTTATCTCCCGAATAAAGGAGCACGATTTTTTCGCCCTTCGAGCCATCGGGGACCGCCACCGCGAAATGGTCGATTTCATCGAACAAAGGATTTTCCGAAATTTTGAAATCGACTGCACCCAGGCTAACCATTTCACCGCCCAACTTTGCAAAGCGACTGTAGCGATCGACAATGGTGAGGAACCCGTCCTCGTCGATATGTCCCTTGTCGCCCGTCTTGTACCAACGACGTCCATCAATCATGGCAATTGCGTTCGCCGTGCGTTCCGGATCGTTCAGGTATCCCTTCATGATTTGAGCGCCACCGATCAGGATTAAGCCATCGGTTCCAAGCGGGAGTTCTTCGAGCGAATCCGGATCGACAATGCGGAACTGGCACCCCGGCATCGGCACGCCCACCGTCCCTGGCTTGTTGCCCACCACGACCGTCTTGTAGTCGTCAAGCAAGAAGTCCTTCGTGTTGACGGATGCGACCGGAGTCGTTTCGGTGCAACCGAAACCCTCAAATATTTCAAGTTTGAACTTCGACCTGTAGAGATTGCGGACGTCTTCGCGAATCTTTTCGGCGCCCGCATAAATACCGCGCACATGCTCAAACATCAGCGGATGGATGTAGCGGCTCGTGCCCCACATACGAAGGAACGTACCTGTGGCTACCATGATAGTCACTTTGAATTCCGCCGCCATGCGGCCAACTAGGCGAATGTCCGTCGGATCAGGGCAAGTCGCCACCGGGATTCCCTCGACCATGCAAAGCATCGTCGTGATCGAGAAACCGAACGCATGGAACATCGGCAACAGCCCGAGGAACACGTCTTCAGGCCCGACGTTGATGACGCTCGCGCACTGCTTGATGTTGCCCATCAGGTTGAAATGCGTGAGTTCAACGCCCTTCGGCGTCCCTTCGGACCCCGAGCTGAAGATAATCGTCGCCACATCGTCCAGGCTCACCTTCTTGAAGAACCGTTTTTCGAGATACCAGACCGGCAAGAACATTACACGCAAAAAATTGAGGATAAGCGTAGGCTTTTTCACATACTGCTTGCCCAGGTCTTCCATGTAATAGACTTTGTAATTGCAAAGAAGCTTGCCCTCAAGATCGACGCCTTTTTGTTTTAACTTATCTACAAACGCATGCGCGGTGACAATCGTTTTTACGCCCGCGACCTTGCAGCAGTAATCCATCGTTTCCGGCGAGCTGGAGTAATTTAGGTTACAGACCGTCCTTGCCTTGATAAGCATCGCGAGGTTCGTGAAAATGCCCGGCCCCGATGGCGGAATCAAGATACCCACGCACTTTTCGTCCTTGCCTAAAAGTTTATCAAAAATGTTCGCGAACGTAATCGCCGCCGTCGCAAGCGAATAACCCGAGAAATGCTTCCCGTCGGGACTGAACACAACCGGGGAATTTTTCTTGCGCTTTGCAGAACGGATCCAGCTGTTCGGAACCGGACGGAGCCTGCGGATGTACGCCTCCCACGCGGTAATCGAAAGTTCCTGGATAGAGCGCAACATCTGAACGTTGCCACAATCGACTGGCACAGGCTTGCCAAAAGCGACCGAGACGATACGGCCACCGCTATGCACAATATCCTGGTAACCGGCGCTCGCCATGGAATACGAACTGCCCCACAATCCTTGTACGTAAAGCGGCAAAAGCACAAGATTCGGCACATCCTTGATAGCGGAACTGTAATCCAGGCGGAATCGGTTCACGTTGCCTGTCGGCGAAAGCGCGTTCTCGGGGAACACCACCACGGCCTCGCCGCGTAAAAGCGATTCATGAGCCTCCTGCATAGCCTTTTCGGGATGCGCCAAGTCCAAGTCAATCACGTTCATCTGCGAAAGAATCAGACGCACGTACCACTTTTCGTACGAACGGCGGCTCAGCACAAAACGGAGCGGACGCGGGCTTGCCATCTGGATAAGCGCCCAGTCAATGTATGAAATGTGATTACTGACAAGAAAAACCGGGCCTTCCCACGGCAAATTTTTGAGACCGTTGACGATAAACTTATAATGAAGCGAGAGCGTGGTGCGGAGCAACTGGCGCAAAAGCGACTGCGGCATGATCCACAAAGCCCAAATCGTCGCCCCCGTGCAGAAAAGACCAAGCACAAAGAACAAGTCCATGCGGTCAAAACCAAGCAGCCGCATCGCGAGAATCGCAAGCACGTCAAACGCAATCACGCAAAGATTTTGAACCGCATTGTTCACCGCGAGCACATGCCCCGCCGACCGAGGCTTTGAATTGTACAAGAGCAACGCAAACATCGGAAGCATGTACATGCCGGCGCAAAAACCGAGCAACGCAAACGCAATCGCATTGTACGGTCTCGGAATAAACGGAATCAGATAAATTAAAATAGCGGATCCCGCCGTACCCATCGGTACAAGGCCCGTTTCGATAAAGTTGTTCGACATGCGCATTGCAAACGCAAAACCGCCAATCAAACCAATAGCGGCACCAAGAATCGCATAGTTCACCAGCGCATCCAACCCAAAAAGCGAACCCGAACAGAACTGGTCCTGAATCACGAAGACCATGAGGAATATCAAGACCCAGAACATCGAAAGCCCGATAATGGACTGACGGATTCCACGATTGCTCCACGCTTTCCAAAATTTGCGACGTGCGAAAACGAGATTCCAGTAACGTTCCCACGGGAATTTCATTTCACGGTCATACGCACCGATTGCGGGGAGACGCACCGCAAAAACAATCCCGAGCAGTTGCAACGCGCACACCGCCACAAGTACCGGGAGCCAAACTTCGTACAAACTAGCAAATGCAAGACCAACCCCCGCCAGCACAAAAGAACTAAACCAGATAATCATGAGGATACCCGTCCCGTAAGCGAGATTCCTCACCCCCATCAGTTCCTTGAGGTAACCGCCGCGCGCCGGAGACTGGAACGCCTGCAAAATAAAGAAAAGTCCCACCGATGTAAACACCAGCGGAACACTTCTATCATAAACGCCAAAGCAGAAAAGACCAAGCACGGGAACGGACAAGAGCGTCGTATATAATAGCACACGCTCCTTGGGATACTTGTCCGAAAAATACCCCGCGGGAGTCAATAACAATATGCAAGGCAAAAGGAAAAGCAAATGCAACACGTAAAATTGCCAAGATCCGGTTGCCGTCAGCCCACTACGGCTAAAAACCAATTCCATCGTACCAACGATTATCGTAGAAATAGCCACTTGGGAAAACGCGAGGCCATAGTAAGAGAAAAAACCTTGGTTCTTTTTCATGATATGTTCCTATAGTAACGGTAAAAAACTAATACATTAAAATAGGCAAGGACAATTAGTAATGTAAAAATAACTACGACACGCCCCCCTTTAGGGCCACTTGTAAGTTTTGTGAAACAACCCGTTTCATATTTTCTATATAATACAGGCCCCCTTAAAAAGCGTCATTTTTAAATAGAAATTCAAGAATTTCACAAAAAAAAGGAAATTTCGGCTTGTAAATTATACTCCCCTTTTATTTATATTAGACCAAGGAGTACGCAATAGCCCACAGAGGAGTTAAAAATGTTTTACAAGCACTTAAAAAAATTAACCCTTGCATTGACCGGATTTTTCTGGGCAAGTTGCAACAACACAACTATCACGGAGCCCCTTTACGGTGTGCCGCCCGACCTTTCCAGCAGTTCGGAGATTTCCCAATCCAGCGCTGCAGAACCAACTTCCAGCGAATCCATTTCATCAAGCAGTCAAGCCGAAAGTTCCAGCAGCGAGTTCACACAAATCATGCCCGCATACGGAGTACCTACTCCAGTTCCGTGTTTCCCTGATAACGAACAAACAACGATGATTAATCGAGTATCAGAGCGCATCTTCCATTGCGGAGACGGCGTAAACTGCATCCAAAAAGACTCCATAAAGGGTTACGAGTCAGAATGCAGAGAAATCATCGAAGAAGACGGCGTCACAAAACAAACGGTTTGCCTCGATTATGGCGTAATAGTGAACACCGAAACAACCTTTTCCTGCGACGATGGCAAAACCTACAACGAAGAAGAGTTCCGCAAGCAATACAACAGAATCTATACGAACAATACTGATCAAAAAAAATCGTCCAGTTCCACAGCAGAAAGTTCCAGTTCTGACGGAGTGACATGCACACCCGGCGATTCAACATTAACCTATTACGCCCCATCCTACTCTGCAGATATCGCCAAAATGAACGCGGAAGAACGTGCAAAGCGCACCGGTGTTGAAAAAATTGACAGTCTCAAAAATACGTTGCAAGCGACTCCGCAGTGTCTCGCAGATTTGCGCCAGCAACTCGACTCGTTCGTAGCACTCTATGGGGTCCCAGTCATCGTACATCCCGACGAAGTCTGCAGCGACGGTACCGTCCGCCCCACGGAGGAATATCTAGAATATCAAAAAATGAAAGAAGAATGGGAAAAGAACAAACCAGCGCTAGACGAAGAATGCCAAAAGATTTACGAAGAAAAATTGGAGAACATTCAGAAAAGAATCAACAAATGCTTGAATCCATTCGGCACGGATCAAACCTAACGAAACTTTGAATCTATGTCCTTATGGCATAGATTCAAAATGTTTTTATAACCACCGCCCCCCTGCAACCTATTACCTAACACCCAAAACCTAAACATGCTCTACAAATTCCTA
>JAEEGK010027520.1_pt1 | contig 11476 bp, 8 predicted proteins | sample 8958771 | NCBI WGS metagenome assembly JAEEGK01 (sample SAMN16246547, study PRJNA631951) | gut metagenome | biome: gut microbiome; feature: rumen; material: SC-attached | host: Bos | place: Iran: Karaj | collected 2018-10 | reverse complement strand
CCTTCAGAAGCTGCATTGCTGATAAGTTTAGCAGCCTGGTCTCCGATAGAAAATTTAGGTTCAGAAAGCTGTGTTTCAACCGATTTACCAGAGCTTACCTTAAAGCCTTTCGGAAACTGAACTTCCTTTCCCTGGTTTTCTGAGAGTGTAAAATCATAACTTACTGAATCTTTGTTTATTTTGAGCCAGGTCCAGGTAAGGTATGGAATAGGATTTATATCAATCGCTGCATTATCTGCAGTGTTTATGTTTGTGTTATTCATATGCAATAATCTACCATAATTATAGGTATTTTTCTAGTATATCTAAAAAGTATTGTAAACAATCTATTTTCTTCTCTTAGTGATTTAGTGATTAATAAAGAATTATTTTTATTTTTAAATATACAGTGCTATAATTTAAATAATATGGATGTGAATTTAGAAGATTATCTTACAGGCTTACCAAATATGACCTACTTTTTAAGTCTTGCTGATGCAAAAAAGAAAAGTATGTTTAAAAATAAAAAGAATCCTTGTCTTATATATATCGACCTCTATGGAATGAGGAAATTTAATAATACATTTGGTTTTGAAGAAGGTAATAAGCTTTTAATATCTTTGGGAAAACTTCTTGTAAATTTCTTTGGTCTTGAAAATTGCTGCCGTATCGGCGGCGATGATTTTGTGGTACTTACGGAAGATGATGTAATCGAAGCTGTTCTGAATCATCTTTTTGAAGAAGTCCGAGAAATGGAAAAACAGGGCGAACAGTCTGTTGAGTTCTTTTTACATGTTGGAATCTATCTTTTTAAGACAGAGGATATTGAGATTAATATTGCCTGTGACAGGGCAAAAACTGCCTGTTTACTAATTCAGGGTAAAACAGATTCTGCTTTAAGTTATTATGATATTTCGATTGCAGAAGCTAACGAGAAAAAACAGTATATAATTGATAATCTTGATAAGGCCCTTTCTGAGCATTGGATAAAAGTTTATTATCAGCCGATTATCCGTGCGATAAATGGCCGTGTTTGTGATGAAGAAGCTCTTGCCCGCTGGATAGATCCTGTAAAAGGATTTTTATCTCCTGCTGATTTTATTCCGATTCTTGAAGAGTCAAAACTGATTTATAAAGTTGATTTGTACATTCTGGATCAGGTACTTGAGAAGATGAAATTTATGGCAGATCAGGGCCATCCTATGGTATCTCAGTCTATAAATCTTTCTCGTGCTGATTTTGAAGTTTGTGATATTGTTGAAGAGATTTGTAAGCGTATAGACAAATCTGGAATCAGCCGCGATAAAATTAATATCGAGATTACAGAAAGCATAATTGGTGATGATTTTGAGTTTATGAAGGCTCAGATTGAACGTTTTAAAAAACTTGGCTTTACTGTCTGGATGGATGATTTTGGAAGCGGATATTCTTCTCTGGATGTTCTGCAGCAGATTCCTTTTGATTTAATTAAATTCGATATGAGTTTTATGCGTCAGCTTGATAAGGGTAAGAATGGAAAAATCATTCTTACCGAACTGATGCGTATGGCATCCTCTCTTGGAGTGGATACAGTCTGTGAAGGTGTTGAGACAGAAGAGCAGGTAAAGTTTCTTCAGGAAATAGGGTGTTCAAAACTCCAGGGCTTTTATTATCAAAAACCTATTCCGCTTGAACAGATACTTGAAAAATATAAAAAGGGAAAGCAGATTGGTTTTGAAAATCCTGATGAATCTCATTATTGTGAAACAATCGGAAGGGTAAACCTTCATGATCTTTCGGTAATTTCTCAGGATGAAAGCAGCTTTAATACTTTCTTCAGTACCCTTCCTATGACAATTCTGGAGGTTGGAGATAAATCTGTTCGTTTTGCAAGATCAAATCAATCATACCGGGAATTTATGGACAGATATTTTTCTATAAAACTTAAGCATGAAGAAGTTCCTTTTAAGATAATTATGCAAAGCGCCGGGGCCGCTTTTCTGCTGATTGTAAAGCAGGCTGCAAAAGAGGGGAAAAGACTTTTTATTGATGAAAAGCTTCCCGACGGTTCGGTAGTGCATTATTTTGTATGTAAGCTTGCTGATAATCCATTAACAGGAAAAATTGCAGTGGTTGCTGTTGTTCTTTCTATTAAAGATGCAGTTGAGGGAGAAACTTATGCTAATATTGCCCGTGCCCTTGCTACAGATTATTTTCATATTTTTTATGTTGATTTGGAAACAGAAGACTATTTTGAATATACATCAAATATTGGTGAAGATGAAATTTCTACCGAACGTCATGGAGAAAAATTCTTTAGTAAATCGCGGGAAAAAGCATTAACAGTACTTCATAAAGATGACAGGGATTTATTTATTAAATCTTTTACCAGAGAAAATGTACTAAGTCAGATTGATAAAAACGGGACTTTTACTCTTATTTACAGGCTTCTAAAATTCGATGTTCCCTATTACGTCAATTTAAAAGCGGTTCGACTGAAAAATGATAAAAAGCATCTGTTTGTTGGTGTAAGTAATATTGATTCTCAGGTAAAACAGAAAAAAATAGTTGAACAGGCTAAACAGAATCAGCTTGCTTACACAAGGCTTATGGCTCTTTTTGGTGATTACATTTGCGTTTATGTTATAAACCTTAAGGATAATAGTTATATTCAGTATCAGGCGACTGAGGAATTTGAAGAAATTGGTGTTCAGACAGAAGGAGAAGACTTCTTTAAGGATACTCAGATAAATGCTGAAAAGGCAGTTGTAGCAGAAGACCGCGAACTATTTAAACTGCGACATACAAAAGAAGTTATATTGGATTCGATTAGAAAAGAAGGTGTGTTCACAAGCCATCACAGACTTATGATAAGTGGAAAATCTGTGATGGTTGCAGTAAGAACCGTTCTGGTAAAAGAAGACGGTGAAGATAAACTGATTATGGGTGTACGAAAGATGTAGATCTTGAAACAAGTTCAGGATGACATGCTACTAACAGTTACCTTTCATTTCAAGTTTAATCAGATTGTTCATCTCAACCGCATATTCCAGAGGAAGTTCCTTACTTACCGGATTTGCAAAGCCGCTTACAATCATGCTTCGGGCTTCATCTTCAGCAATACCGCGCGACATGAGATAGAAAATTGCGTCGTTGGAAATGCGTCCGATTTTTGCTTCGTGTCCTACATCACATTCGTCAGTTTTAATTACCATTGCAGGAATTGTGTCTGAACGGCTTTCGCTGTCCAGCATGAGGCTTTCGCAGGAAACGCTTGTTTTACTGCCTGTTGCGTTTTTGTCGATATATACAGCCGAGCGGTAAATGGAAACTCCGCCGCCTTTAGAAATTGACTTTGTGCTTATGAGGCTTGAAGTGTCTGGCGCAAGGTGAACCATTTTGGCACCTGTATCAAGCTCCTGGCCTGCACCTGCAAAGGTGATGCCTGTGAACTCTGCTTTTGCAGCTCGGCCAACCAGGTCACTTTCCGGGTAGAGGTAGCTTACGTGGCTGCCGAAGGAACCGCTTACCCATTCAATGGAAGCTCCTTCTTCTACGCGGGCACGCTTGGTGTTGAGGTTGTACATATTCTTAGACCAGTTTTCGATGGTAGAGTAGCGCAGGTGAGCGCCTTTTTTTACAAAAAGCTCTACGGCTCCGGCGTGCAGGTTTGCTTCGTTATATTTTGGTGCAGAACAGCCTTCGATAAAGTGCAGGTCTGCGCCTTCGTCTACGATGATAAGTGTGTGTTCAAACTGTCCGGCCCCTTTTGCGTTGAGACGGAAGTATGACTGAAGAGGGAATGAAAGATGTACTCCCTTTGGAACATAAACAAAAGATCCGCCTGACCATACAGCGCCGTGCAACGCTGCAAACTTGTGGTCTTTTGGAGTAATGAGGGTCATAAAGTATTCTTTTACCATTGGTCCCCATTCTTCTGATTTAAGAGCTTCTTCAAAGCCCATGTATACAACGCCCTGTTTTGAAACTTCTGTCTGTACGTTGTGATATACAAGCTCTGAGTCGTACTGTGCACCAACTCCGGCGAGGGACTTGCGTTCTGCTTCTGGGATTCCGAGTTTTTCAAAAGTTTCTTTGATGTCGTCTGGAACATCTTCCCATTTGCCGCTCATCTGAGTTTTTGGACGAACGTAGGTTGCAATGTTGTCGATGTTGAGTCCGTCGATAGAAGGTCCCCATTTTGGAACCTTGAGCTGATTATATAATTCCAGCGACTTGAGGCGGAATTCGCGCATCCACTCTGGGTCGCCTTTTTCTTCTGAGATTTTTGTTACGATATCCGGAGTAAGACCGCTTTCAATGCGGTAGAAATCTTTTTCAGATTCTTCGTAGCGGAAATCGTAAAATTCTCTATTTATATCTTCTATTGTCTGTTTTTCTTCCATAACGTTTTCCGGGGTCTTAGGGGCAGAGCCCCTAGGAGAAGGGGTAGCGAGCAACAACGTGCGAGCGTGGGGAAGGCTTTCCCCACCTATTTTACAAACTCCTCAAATCCTTCTTCATTAATCTTCTTGAATAATGAACCATCTCCAGTTTTTACAATATGGCCTTTTACGATTACGTGAGTTTTGTCTACGTTGAGGCCTTCGAGAATCTTTGCTGTATGTGTGATGATGAGAAGCGAACCGTTTGTAAGCTTGCGGTATTCCTCGATTCCTTTTGAAACTACGCGTACTGCATCTACGTCGAGACCGGAGTCTGTTTCATCGAGAATTGCGAAGTCTGGCTTAAGCATAAGAAGCTGAAGGATTTCTGACTTTTTGCGTTCACCACCAGAAAAACCTACGTTGAGGTCGCGGCGTGCATAATCAGGATTCATATCCAGGAGCTCCATGCAGCGTTTGAGTTCTTTCTGGAACTGGAAAAGCTTTACGTGCTCACCGGTTTTCTGCTGAATTGCTGAACGGATAAAGGCTTCGAGTGAAATGCCTGGAACCTCGAGCGGACTCTGGAAACTCATGAACATTCCGAGCTTTGCACGCTTGTCGGTACTTTCTTCTGTGATGTCGGTGTCTTTGAAAAGGATTTTTCCGCCTGTGATTTTGTAAACGGGATTTCCCATTAAAGCGTTACCGAGAGAAGATTTTCCGGCGCCGTTTGGTCCCATCAGAACGTGTGTTTCGCCCTGACCAATCTGTATATTGAGGTCGTTGAGAATCTGTTTTCCGTCTTCAAGACCTGCGTTTAAGTTTTGTACGTCTAATAACATGGTTATAATATAGTAAAAAAAAGCATTATCTACAACTATTTTCAAAAGATTTTTGCCTAGTAAAATAGTGGATTATACAGTGGGGTTAAGTCATTAACTTGTGTTGAAGCCAGAAAAAAAACTTGACGGATTAATTGTTTATATATATATTATAAATAAGGATTCTATGTAAATATTGGTTTGTTGTTATTTTACAAGGAGTCCTTTATGACAATAACTAATTTTTGGATAAATTCGAAAGAATTAAGTCCCATTCATACTCTTTCTTTAACGGGAAAGAAGTTCATACATTACTCATTTCGCCATTTTTATATCCTCAAAAACGGGAAGCCGAATTTATTGGTTTTAGGCTGATTTATTGGCTCTAAAAAAAATTACCAGGGAGAAAAATACCATGGAAGAAAATATTTATCAGGCGTACTTAGAAAAAGCAATTATCAGTCAGATTGACTATTTAGTATCTGTAAGCGAAAAACCGTTATATAAAATGCGGGAGGAGTTTTCTCAGGAAAATTATAAAGGACTTTATTCATTTTATACAAAACAATTAGCTGACGAAGACAGTTTTGATGCTTCAACCTTTAAGTACTGGTGTTTTTGTTCTGCAAGTATTTATGCCATATTACTATTGAACAATTATGATAAGGATAAGCTAGATACTATAAAAGACTCTATCTGCGAAAACCTCCGTAAAGCAAATGAAAAAGGCTTTGTTGATAAAAAAGAGTTTTTTGAACCAGACTATAACAGATATTATAAGATAAGCCTTCTCAAAAATCCGTTTATGGAAGACGCATTTTCCTCAGCCGATTCCTTTATTGAATCAGGCTGTTGTAAGAATGAACTTTTTATGTTCTCAATGTTCTGGCTCTGTGCAAAGTTTAAATACTTTATGAAGCCGGGAATTCAGAGGCAGCTGTGTTCATTTCTTTCGTATTGTGCTGTAAAACAATTTGACCAGGACTCTGATTTTGATGTTATAAAAAATATAAGTAATTATCTTGCCAATTTGTTTTATTTACGCTCTAAGAGTCTTTTAAAGGAAACTGATTCTTTATTAAATTTCGAAGCAATTATTGCTCACGATGAAACTAGATTTCCGTTACTGCCAACCTTTATATCACATGATATATTAACATGGGTCACTTTAGAGACAAAAGTTAATAAACTCGATGACAGTTTGTTAAAAACTATCAAGTGGCTCTTTTATAACGTAAACCCGGATCCCTTTAATGAAATATCCGAAACTGCATTTGCTTTGTTCGAGGGAATCAGACAAACTTTCGAAGACAGATTAGAAAAATTGCCGGGTATTGTTTTACTGATGCAGCATCTTATACATTTTATGACTTCTGGAGATTTTAGTAATCTTTTCTTTTCAATTCATGAAGCGAAGTTAGGATTTCATTATTTTCACATATTCTTGCCAGATGTTATCAGACCATTATCAGAAATGGATGACAGATTAAAGGAGAATCCAGTTCAAATAGAAAAAATGGAAAAAGATAGTAAGCTTCTTCAGATGCTTTTGTTTGGTATTCTTTTAGAAATTGTAAGAACCTATACACGAATAGATTATGAAGTTTTCTCTGCAGATAATGATAATATACAAATTGTTCCACAAAAAATAGTAATAGAAGAAATTCCATGGATTCCGGGTGTCCATGTACACGAGGAAATTTACAAAAAAGAATATATAGCGAATATTCTTTATTCCCTTATTGTCTCTGATGAGTGGTGTTTAGCCGAAAAACAGGCATTCTTATTAAATTACTTATCTCAAGTTTTTAATTTCAATAAAAGTACAAGTGCCCTGGAAGAAGATCTTTTCTCAGCGGAGAATGTTCAAATTAGTCCTGATACTCTGGATTTTTATATTAATCTGATTTTTAATCTTTCACATTATTTGTGTAATAATCATATTTATTTTATTCGAGAAGTAAATTTCTTAAAAGAAAAGAAAGAAGAAATATTTCCTCCGTTTTTAAATGAAACAGATTTTCAGAGGAAATATAGAGAACAGAATGAACGAGCTAAGCAATCAGAAGTTTGTCAAAATAGAAGAAACGAATGGAAAGAACTTGATATAGGTTTTGTAATTAAAGACTTTACACAGAATGCGGTGCCATTTATGAATCATTTTACTTCTTTTGATCAAAAAACAAAAAATAATATACAGGTTTTTAGGGGGGTAACACGTACAAAAGAATTAACCTGTAAGTTCTGTGATGAATCAGATAATGAATACAGTTATGATCAGGCTCTAAGCAGGAGAAAGGCAAATAACAATAATATCTGTCACAGATATTTTGTACGAGATAGGAATATCGAAGAACACTATGACAATCATGGCGCTATTTCAGGTCAGCTTGAAGAAGAGCACTGGGAAAATCTTTTGTTTACTCTTTATGAATTTCGTAAAAATCTCAGTGAATGTGATTATCCAATACATAATATTCTGAAAGGACTTCTTGAAAGAGAAGTTGATTCTCTTTGTGAACTTTTCGGTAAATTCATTTTAAAAGATGGAAGCAATATAAATCAGCTTTTTGCTGACATTAAGGAAATGGATGAGAAAGAAAATTTGAAAGAAAATACATTTTGTAAGCGAAAAACTAACGAGGTGATGGAGGAACTTCGAAAAATGCTTGAAGATCAGAAGATAACTAAGAAAGCTTATAAAAATAAGATTTATAACGATGACAAGATAATGATTAAAGATGAAATGATTAGAATACCATCAAAAAATGATTATAGAGAGAATAACGAACTGAAGAAAAATTATTTTATACCAAGAATGGAAATAATAATGTCATACTTCTACAATATGTCTGGCATCTCGCTAGATAAAGCAAATGAAATATTAAGGATAAATCAGAAAAAGGAAAGGCCTTTTGAGGTTAATTTCCATTCGTATTATCGAACGGAACTTTCTTTATACTTTATTTATCTTTCGGTGGCTTTGGCTTATAAAGCAAAGAAATAAATCTAATTTTCAGGAGAGTATTATGAAAAGAAAATTTTTATCAATTGCATTATTTATGATAGCAGTCTTGTGTTCCGCCCGAGAAATAAAAGATTATGCAGAAAGAACTGTAACTCTAAACAAACCGGCAGAAAGGGTAGTAGTTATGGCAGATAACTCATTTGTTATCATCAAACAGCTTAAGGCTACAGATAAAATTGTAGCACTGGATTCAAAGACTAAGGGCAACTGGGATCTTTATCTCGTGTCAAAAACAAACCCTGAACTTGCAGTACTCCCAGATGTGGGCAAAACCAAAAATCCGAATTATGAATTAATTATTTCCCTTGAACCAGACTTGATTTTGTTCAAGGGAAATAAGGCTGCTGCAGATACATTACAGAATAAAACCGGAATTCCTGTTGCAGCAATTATTTCAAAGAATGGCTTTGACTTTGAGATTTATAATCTGGTTGGCAGTCTGCTTGGAAAAGAAAAAGAGGCTGCCGCTGTAATAAATGAGCTCACATCTAAAAAGGCGAGCCTTGAAAATAAACTGTCAAAGCTTTCTATGGCAGAAAAAAAGAGGGCATATATTGTCGTACAGAATTCAAAGAATAATCTCTTTAAAACTCAAAAGAATAGTATGTCCTTAGAGCTTGCGTCTGTTAAAAATGTGGCTGCCGATGCCAGCAAGGTTGATGAATGGGGCTTTGCAGAAATCTCTCAGGAAGAATTTATTAACTGGGATCCTGATATTATCTTTCTTGATTACCCGATGTATGATTCGGCAATAAGAAAACAGACAATTATAAGAGATCCTTCATATAAGTTCTCAAATGCTGTCAAAAAGAATGCAATCTATAATACGCATTCATTTTCGGCACCAAAGGATTATGCCTTTGTAATTGCAGAAGCCTGGTATTATGCAAGAGCTGCTTATCCAGATCTTATATCTGAAAAAGAGTATAAGGCTGCGATAAACAGTATTTTTGACAAAACCTATGGAATTAAGAACTACTATGAAGAATGGAAAAAAACCCTTAATTAAAATATTTCTGCTTCTTGCAGGACTTGCTGTCATTACAGGAATTTCGGTTCTCTTCTTTCCGACAATGCTGAATTTCAACATGGGGGGTAACAAGCTCCTTCATGTTGTCTTAAAAATCAGGTTGCCGGAAACCCTAATAGCAATTACAGCAGGAGCATGTCTTGGCCTTGCAGGGGCTTTAATGCAGATTATTTTGGGGAATCCTCTTGCTTCGCCATTCACACTTGGAATTTCATCTGCATCTGCCTTTGGGGCTGCACTTGCAATCTGTATGGAATTGTATTTTGAAATAACCTGGCTGAACCCGGGAATGTTTGCCTTTGTTTTTTCTCTGGTTTCAATTCTCTTACTTCTGGTAATAATGAAGTTCTCAGGGGTAAGTCAGAGAAATATTATATTAATCGGTCTTGCCGTAAACTTCTTTTTTAATGCCGCTAATACCTTCCTCCAGTATTTTGCGACACCTGATGCAATCTACAGAATTACCTTCTGGACGGCGGGGTCTCTCACAACCGCAGAATTAAAGCATTCAGGAATTCTGTTTTCAATTCTTGTTGTCTCTCTTCTGATTTCGCTTCTTTTCTCAAAGGATCTTGGAATCATTCAGCAAGGAGAAAGAAATGCCGTGATGCATGGAGTAAACGTAACCTTTGAGAGAGTTCTCTTTTTGCTGATTTGTTCTCTGCTTGCATCTTCGTGTGTTTCAATAGTTGGAATAATAGGTTTTGTCGGTTTAGTAGCACCGCATATCTCAAGATTGATGGGCCTGGAATCGCCAAAAGAGCTGGTTTTATCAGCCTCCTTATCAGGTGCTTTGTTACTGGTAATTGCAGATATATTGTCCAAAACAATAATACACCCGACAATTCTGCCTATTAGTGCCGTAACTTCAATCTTTGGTATACCGCTGCTTTTGTTCTTATTAATCGTAAAAGGAAATAAGTAAAGGAAAGTATTAAGTAATGAAAAATATATGTGAAGTAAAAGGCTTATCTTTCGGCTATTCATCAGGAAAAGAAATCTTGTCGGACATTTCGATTGACTTCAAAAAAGGTGAGGTAGTGGGCATTCTGGGTAAAAACGGCTGCGGTAAAACAACGCTGCTCAACCTGATTACAGGTTTTCTGGATAATTATGAAGGAAGCATAACAATTAAAGATAAGAATATAAAGTCATATTCAAATATAGAGCGTGCACAAACTCTGTCTTATATTCAGCAGAATAAAATAACAATTCCAGATTATTATAAGGTAGAAGATTTTGTCATTGAAGGCCGAAGACCTTTCAGACTCTTCGGTTTATATACTAGGGAAGATTATGAACTTTTAGATAATGTAATGTCGACTTGCAATCTTACTACATATCGGAACCGGTTGTTAAAAGAAATGTCTGGCGGGGAAGTACAGCGTTGCATTTTTGCACGCGCAATTATGAAGCAGTCAGATTTTTTCATATTTGATGAACCATGTTCCGCAATGGATATTAAATATCAAAAAGAATTTTTTAATATTGCCCATAACATAAAGAACTCATCTGATGCAACTGTTCTTCTATCAATTCATGATATTAATCTTGCAGTAAACCATTGTGATAGACTGATAATATTAAAAGGGGGGCAAAAAGTATATGATGGTTTTGCAGAAAAAGTAACTCCTGAAATTTTATCAGATGCATTTGACATTAGAGTTTCGAATGAGTGCAGAAATTTACAGTATTTTTATTATTGAAAATAATGTGATTTTTTTTCTTTATTTCGAATTACAGGAAGAAGTTTTATTGTGGGAATTCTTAATCATTGACATTTTTTCAGAATTTGTCGAAAATGTTCCTATGAAAACTATTAAACCTTATTTGCACAAAGTTAATTATTACGAAACTGACAAAATGGGAATTACCCATCATTCCAATTATATCCGCTACATGGAAGAGGCGCGTGTGGACTTTCTTGACCAGCTGGGCTGGAGCTTTATTAAGCTTGAAAACGAGGGAATGGCGTCGCCGGTTATGTCTGTGGAGGGTGTTTTTAAGAAATCTACTACCTTCCCGGAAACAATCGAAATTATGGTAGGTATTGAAAAACTTTCGGCTGCTAAGCTTACTTTTTCTTATGAGTTTAAGTGTAACGGCGACGTGGTGTTCTTGGGCAAGAGTACCCACTGCTTCCTTGATTTGAAGGGAGTGCCTGTTTTGATTGAAAAAAGATATCCTGAATTCTTTGCGGATTTGAAAGACATATATGAGGCATGACAGAAATAGATCCCGAATCATAGGG
>JAEEGK010027519.1_pt1 | contig 11476 bp, 7 predicted proteins | sample 8958771 | NCBI WGS metagenome assembly JAEEGK01 (sample SAMN16246547, study PRJNA631951) | gut metagenome | biome: gut microbiome; feature: rumen; material: SC-attached | host: Bos | place: Iran: Karaj | collected 2018-10 | reverse complement strand
TTTATAAAATTTATAATTTTATATAAATTTATTTCATTTATTTTAAATATCAATTAATTATTAAATTAAATAAATTCATTAAATAAGTATTATTATTTAAATTTAAAAAAAAATAATATAAATAAAAATATAATTTATTTTTAGTAACCTTCTTGTCCGAATTCTTCAATATGATCTGCAACATCTTCAAAAATTTGATATGGTTTTGTTTTGTCTATATTTTCATTCATTATCATATTATTATTATTTTGATTAAATTCAATAACTTCTCTTAAATCTTTTGCATTAATTCCTTCATATTTATCATTATTATTATTATTATTATTATTTTCATTATTATTATTATTATAATTTATATCATTATTATTATAATTAATATCATTGTTATTATAATTAATATCATTATTATTTATATTGTTATTTATATTTTTTTGATATAAATTATTAAAATTTGTTTCTAAATTTTGAATTCTTTCATTTATATTACTCATATTATTTGTAACAATATTCAACTGATTAAGTAATCTTTCTAAATTTTGATCTATAATACTATTTGCCTGTGTTGTTGGAACATTATTATTATTATTATTAAAATTATTATTTATATTAACATTATTATTATTTTCATTATTATCATTAGTATCTTTATTTTCAATATTATTATCATAAACAGTATAATTAACAAAAAGTTGTTGAGAAGGCATAGTTTGAACTAATTCTTTATTATTACTTTTCATACTATTATAATAATTATTATTAAAATTACTATTTCCAGTTTGATTAAATTTACTATTTTCATTAATATCATTATTATTAACAGTATTCTTAAACGTATCAGTCCAATTATTATTACTAAATGTATTATTAGTTATTTCATTATTAACTTCATTATTTTTTGGATTTTTTTTAATTATATTTTCTTTAATTTTATTTTTTCTACCCATAAAACTACACTGTGTTCCCAAATTACTTTTCCAAACCATTAAACAAGCATCACTTCCTCCAGTAACAAACCAGTCACCGCAAACAGAAAAATTACATGTATAAATAGGACCATTATGTCCTTGAATATTATATATAATTTCTCCCATTCTTATATCCCAAATTTTTATTTTACTATCTAATCCTACACTTAATAAATAATTTCCACTTTTATGAAAATCAATCATTGACACTGAAGCATTATGAGCATTATAATGTTGAATACATTCTCCTCCTTGACGTAAATCAAAAATTTTTATACTTCTATCTCGAGAACATGAAGCTAAAATATTAATATTATAAATATTATTATCTATATTATTATTGGGATAATCAAAAAATTTTACTTTATTTACAATATCATTATGATTGATAAAATTATATAATATTTTTTGGGTATTCACATCAAATATTTTTACTGTATTATCATCACCACAACTAACAATTAAACTATCATTATAATTAAATTTGGCATCTCTCACCCAATTCCTATGATAATATCCTATTTTATATTTTTTTTCAGATAAACTATATACTTTAACATATCTATCTCTTCCTCCAGAAAGTATTAAATTATTATTATGTGAAAAACATACACTTTGAACTGGACTACTATGAATTTTTATTTGATAAAATTTTCCTTTATGATTATTTTCATATACTCTTATTGAATGATCTGCATTAGCTGTTGCAATATAAGTATCAATATAATTTATACAAGAATCATTTATATTTGATTTTGAATGAAATTTAAATGGAGTTGAAGTGTTTGGTGAAAAATTTTTAATATATAAAGTATTTCCTGATGTACTAAATAATTGTTTTAAATTATTAGAAAAATAAGATGATGTTATTGTGTCTGTATTAAATTTAAAAGTTCTTTGAATTTCTGGGTCAGTTCCATAGACATAAGGAATGTTAAGCATTTTTAAATTAAATTATTTAATTTAAAATTTTTATTAAAAATTTTATTTCAATTATATAAAATATTTATTTTTATATTTATTTTTTATGGAAAAAAATATTGTTTCTGATTATGTGAATAATGTAGAAAATTTTAATCTTTTGAGTGAAAATATTAAAAATATTTTTATGAATATTGAAAATGCAAATAAATTTAATGAAAATAATAATATAAATAATTATATTATGGAAAATAATTATAATAATATAAATAATTCTTTTTTAAATAATAATAATATTTTAAAAAATAATAATTTTATTTTTGATACTAATAATAATAATTTATATAAAAATATTAATAATAACAAAAATAATATTTATTCTCCTTTAACAAATAATAATATCCATAATATAAATTCTTTCTACCCAAACTATGTCTTAAATATTAATAATAATAAAATTTCTCCAACTTTAATTTCTTTTAATAATGAACTTATAAATGAAGAAAAAAATTTAAATCTTAATAAAATAGAATTATCAAAAGAAAATAATTTTATAAATGAAATAGAAACAACACAAGAAGAAACAACTAATAATAATAATTTAAAAGAAATGATTAATAAACTAGAATCAATTGATTCTCCTCGTTTTAAAAATAGTAAATTCTTATCATTTTTAAAAGATATAAATAATAAAAATATTATTTTAGACGAAAAAAATAACACAATTATTAAAAATGAAAATATTATTAATAAAGATACTACAAACAATCTTCTTGAAAATTCATATAATAAAATAAATAATAAAATAAACAATATTCCAAATGAAATAATTAATATTTCAACTTCAGATTATAATAATAAAATAAATTCATATATTAAAGAAAATAATTTTCTTGAAGCTTTTTATCTTTTAAAATCAAATGAAATTATTGAAAAAGATAATTCAAAAAATTTTTATTTATTATCGAAAATTTATATGGATTTTAATAGAGATGATTTAGCCATTGAATATGCTTTAAAATCTTTAGAAATTGATTCATTTAACATAAATAATTATATTATTTTGAGTAATTGTTATATTAATGAAGGAAATAATATAAAAAGCATATATTATATGTTAAAATATTTGGAATTCAATAAAAATTATAACCAAAATTTTAAAGCAAATATAGAAGGAAATATTTTACTAAATTATGAATTTATTAAAAAAAATATGGATTTTAATCTTATTAATATTAAAAGTTTAATTGATTATGAAACATATGAAAAAAATAAAAATAATATTGTTTTAGAAATGATTAAATTTTTAAATAATTTAATTAATCATAATATAACTAATATTAATAATAATAATCAAAATGATATAATATATTATTTTTTAGGATTATGTTATAATATATTAAGTGATTTTAATGAAAGTATTAATAATTTCAAAAAAATTAAAAACACTAACAATAATATATATGAAATATATAATAAAATAGGAGTTATATATTTAAATTTAAATAATTTTCAAGAATCAATTATCTATTTTACAAAAGCTTTAGAAAGTAATAAAAAATATCCCAGAGCTTTGAGTAATTTAGGTGTGGCTTATTTAAATAAAGAAATGTATAATGATAGTATAAAATATTTTATCAAAAGTTTAGAAATTTTTCCAGAACAACCTGATATTTGGAATCAATTACTTGGAATTTTTTTAACAATAAATAGAGATGATTTAATTAATATTGTTAATAAAAGAGATATAAATTTATTAAAGAATATATATAATTCATAATATTAATTATTAAATATAAATTTTCATAAATAATATATAAGATTATAATATTTATATAATTTAATAAAATATTTTAATATAAATTTAAACTATAATTTTTTATATAAACAAATTTTATATTAAAATTCAAATTAAATATTATTTATTAATATTAAATTTAATATTATCTTTAATATTTTTTTATTATATATATTTAATTTTAAACATTTATATTAATTTATAATATATATTTTTATTTAAGAAACTAATATTTTTTATTTATATTTAATTAATTATCATCAATAAAATTTGTTATTTTTTCAAATAATATATCAATATTACTGTTTTCATAAGTCTTTAATAAATTGATTAAATTTTTATTATTTTTATTAAATAAATTTACTAATTTTTTTTTTTGCTGATTATTAAAATTTCCATTATTTAAAATATAATTAAATGTATCTTCACAATTATTATCATGAATTTCACTTAAAATTTGTAAAGTTTCAATAAAATCAAAACTATTTTTTGTATATCCATAAACATTAAAAGCAGAAATAACATTTATATCATTCATATCAAATTTTTTTAATACTATATTATAAGTATTTTGATCTATTAAATTTTCATTTAATAATTTTTTTAAAATTGTTTTTTGTTTATTTTCATTTACATTTTCTTCACTATTTTTATTCATATTATTATTATCTTCATCATCTATTTGATTTGTTTTGCTATGTATAATAGAAGAATTATTTTTTTTTTTTATACCAAATGTGAATTCTTTACTTTTTTTTATTTTTTTCTTTAAATGTTTATCTATTGATATTATTAAATTATTTTTATCATTATTTTCTAAATAATTATTAAAATAGGTAATTAATTTTTGATCTGTATCATAATTATTTTTAAAATATGATATTTGTTCTTCATTACATATATTAAATTCAATAAAATAATTTAAAACATCTTCAATATTAAAAAATTCTTTAAAATTCTTATTTATATTATCATCAGTTTTACTTTTTTTGTATTTATATTTATTTAATATTGTTATTATATCATTTAATAATGTTTCAAAATCATTATTAAAATTTTCATATAAATTAATTAATTCAATATTTTTTTCCTTTAATAATTTTTGTAATAGTTCTAAATCAATTGAAATTAAATTATAATTATTGTTAAATTTTTTTGCATAAGTAATTAATTCTTTATTAATATAATCCTGAATTAATTTATTTAAAGCAATTTTTTTATCCTTTTTATCTTCATTATTTCCCAAAATTTTTTTAAAATTATTTTTTTCTTCACTTATATTATTATAAATATAATGAAATAACTTTATATTATATTTTTTTATATATTTTTCAATTTCACTTTTTTTACTAGATAAACCATTACTTTTTTTTTTTGGTTTATTTGTTAGTTTATATTGAAATAAATTAATAACTTTATTATTATTATTAAAATCTTTTTTATTAAATAATTTTTTTTTCTTATTATTTTCCACTAAACTAGCTTGAGGAGAACTATTATGTCTAATATATTTATTTAATTCAATTGATTGTCTTAAATTAACAAAAATTTTTTTATTTTTTCTTTCATTAAATCTATCTATACATTTTTTTGTTTCCTCAAATAATTTTTCAAAATCTTTATCTAATTTATATTTTAAAATACATTTTTTTAAATTTTCATTTTCATATTTTATTAATTGTCTTAAAATTTCATTTTTATTGTCATCAAAATAATTACTTAACTTTTTATAAATTGCATCTAAAAAATCTTGTTCTAAATTATTATTATTATATAATTTTAAATATTTAAAAAAATCTTTCTCAGACATTTTTCCATGAAAAAATAATTCAAATTTATTTATAATTTCTTTATTATTATTATTAATCATATTTGAATAAAAATTAAATTCTTCTTTATTAATAATATAATTGTTAAATAATTGAATTAAATAATTTTTATATAATAAATGATTATTTTTATCATATGAAAATGTTCTATAATAATGTTTATTTTTTTTTATATTATTATTATTTTTATTTTCATAATAATCTAAATTATTATCTAAATTTGAATTTATATTATTATTTATTATATTATATTCATTATTATTTATATTTATTGAATTAATAGTATTAATATTTATAATATCATTATTATTATTATTATCTATTATTAATGAATAAATTTCATTTGGATTATATGAAGATTTTATTGAAGAAAAAGTAAAATAATTTCCAAATGAATCTTTAAATCCTTTAATATTAGATGAATTTATATTTGTTACCGTACTTAATAAATCTTTAAATTCAATTTCATCTGAACATAATTGAATAGTTATTATTTCATTAGATGGCAAAACTAATTTTAAATATTGATTATAATTTCCAGTATACATTTTTTTATTTATTTTATTTATTATTATTAAAATATATAAAAATAAAATATATATTAAATATAATTTTATTATAATTCAATTATAATAATTATAATATTATTATAAATTTAATATAAATATTATATAAATTTTTTATTCAATTGTAAATAATCACAAAAAAAAATATTAAAATATATTAAATACAATATATATATATATATATATATATATAATGAATAAATTGTTGTTCTAATGAAAAAATAAACAAAAATGAAATTTTAAATAAAAATTTCATTAAAAACAATAATAATGAAAAGAATAATAATAATGATAAAAATACAATTCAATACAGAAATAAAATAAATAACAATTTTTTTAATAATAATAATAACATTTCAAGTAAATTAAATATAATAAATTTTCCCTCAACAAATTATGAACAAACTCTTTCAATAGAAGAAACAATATATTCCAATGATATTTTTTCATATATAAAAATTCAATCAATATATAGAGGCTATATATATCGAAAAAAATATAACGAATATATAAAAGAATCTTTATCAAAGCATGAAAATGATTTATTTAATGATTTATATGAAAATTATATGAAATTTAATACAAAACTTTCAGAATCATCTATTGGATACAAATTTGAAGCAAAAAATAAAAATATAGATATTGAAACTAATAATAAAAAATTATATTTTACAAAAATTCATATTTCAAAACTTATATTAAAAAGTATTTATTCAGGTTTTACTGATATATTATATAAATATAATGGAAATGGAATGTTATTATATAATGATGGTTCAAAATACACAGGTTATTTTAAAGATAATTTTTTATATTATGGAAGAATTATTAATTCAAATGGAGATTTATATGAAGGATATTTTGAAAAAAATAAAATATTTGGAACAGGATTAAAGAAAAAATTAAATGGAGATAAATATATTGGTGAATTTAAAAATAATTTAAAAAATGGAAAAGGTAAAGAAGAAACAATGGAATATATATATGAGGGTGAATTTTTAAAAGATAAAAAAAATGGAAAAGGAAAAATTTATTTTAAAAAACTAAATGAAAGTTATGAAGGTGAATTTAAAGATAATATTATAAATGGAATAGGAATATATACATTTAATAATGAAGATATATATAAAGGAAATTTTTTAAATGGTAAAATGAATGGTATGGGAGAATATTTTTGGAAAAGTGGGGAATATTATTATGGAGAATATATAAATGGAATAAAAGAGGGTGTTGGGAAATTTAAATATAAAAATGGAAAAATATATGAAGGAATGTTTAAAAATGGAAAACCAAATGGAAGAGGAAAAATAAAATATAATGATAAAGAAATTGAAGTCGAATTTAATAATGGAAAATTAATAAAAAATAATATATAAATATTTATTAAAATAATTATAATTTATAATATAAAAATTTTTTAATATATTTAAATGGATAACAAAAATGAAATAAGATATAGATTTTATTCTGAAAAAAATACATGTCGTATAACATTTAATACAAGTACAATATCTATTTCTGATATTAAAAATGAGATTAAATCTCGTTATAAAATAAAAGATGGTAAATCTCAAGAAGATTTAGATTTATTAATATTCGATAAAAATTTAAACCCTTTATCAAATGATACAAAAGTTAAATCATTAACATCTTTAATAGTTAAAAAATTTCCTAAATATAAAATAAATAATAATAATGAACTTATATTAGAAGTTTCTGACCCAAAACAAATTTCATTTACAAAAGGAAACGAATTTAAATTTTTAAATAAACAACATAAAACAAAAATTGATCCTTTAGAAAAATTATTGAATAAAATAACTAAAGATAAAATATATGATTATTTTAAATGTAAAATTTGTAAAAAAAAAGAAGAAGGTAATTATAAATATTTACCTATTATAACATTATGTTGCTTTGAAACTATTTGCAAAGATTGCTTTGATAACAAAAATAACGTTTGTGTCGTTTGTGGTAAACAAAAGATTGGATTTGCTCCAAATCAACATGAATTCAGCTTAAAAGAAAAAATTTTTGAAATTTTTAAAAATTATGAAATAAATAATTTAACTATTAATAATTTTTCTAATTCTAATACAAACAATAATAATATCAATACTAATTTAAATAATCTTCCGAATTTACCTACATTAACTTATCATCCAAATATATATGAATCATTCCTTCGTCAATACCCTACTTTTAAACTTCTTGAAAAATCTCATTATTTTATTATAAAATCTTCCCAAGCAAATAATATAAATATTTCTCAAACACATAATGAATGGGCAACAACTGTAAAAAATCAAAAAATATTAAATGAAGCATTTGAATACTCCAATGTGATCTTAATTTTTAGTGGAAATAAATCAAGTAATTATCAAGGATATGCAATAATGACTTCATATATTGGAGATAAAGTAAGTGATATTTGGGATAGAGAAACAAAAGTTCCTTTAGGAGGAAGTTTTAGTGTAAAATGGTTATGTATATGTCAATTACCATTTAGTAGAGTAAAACATTTAATTAATGGAAAAACTAATGAACCTGTTACTAAAGCAAGAGATGCAACAGAAATTGAACCAATTGAAGTGGCTTATGAAATGTGCTATTATTGTCTTGAACAAGAAAAAAAAGAAAATAAAAATAGAAAAATATTCACAAATGAAGAAATAAATGAAATTTTATATAATATTAAAAAAAGTAAAGATGAAATGAAAAATAATAAAGAAAAAAATAATAATAATGAAACAATAAATAATACAAATAATGGTTCATCAAATGAAAAAAATATTATAAATAATTCAAATATTAACACAAATCAAAATACAAATACAATAATGAATAATACTCCAATAAATAATAATAATCAAATAATAAATAATAATACTTTAAATTATAATAATACAATGATGAATCAAATTAATCAAATGTCAATTAAAAATATGCCAATGATGAATCCAATGATGATGAAAAATATATCAATGATGAATATGTTTTATAAAATAATTGAACAACAACAGCAATTAAACAATTTAAATAATAAAAAAAAAGAAAAAGATAGAAGTCGTTCGAATTCAAAAAAATCAAAAAGTCATAAAAGTAGTCATAGTCACAGAAGTAGAAGTAGAAGTAATAGTTATTCTTCAAAATCTTATCATTCACATCATTCTAAAAAAAAATAATTTAAATTTTTTGATAAAAAATATATAAATAAAATTAAATTATATAAATATTATTATTATATATTTAGTTATATAAAATATAAATTTAAGAAATTAAATTTTTATATTTAAATATATTTATTTTTAAATTAAAATTAAATCTAAAAATATTTTTTTTAATTAAAATAATGAAATTTTAATTTATTTTTTAATTAAATTTAATAATATTGTTCAATAAATAAAATAAAAAATAATGAAATTAATAAAAATATTTTTATTTGTATCAATTTTTTTAACAATATTAAATAATCCAACAGTTAAAAATATTAATAATACTTCATCAAAATATACAAATGATGAAATTACTTTTTTAATTACATTTTCAGAGGAAATTTCTACTAATGATTTCAATTATATTTATTTTTTAGATTCATCAAATAATGTAACTTGTTATGACATTAAAACCTCTAATAATATAAATTATATTTGTAAATCAATATTTACAAAATCAGGAACTTATTATTTATACATTGATTCAATAAATTCTACTATTTCATTTGATTTACAAAACCCAACTTTAATTGATTTCACACCAAATAAAATTAATTCTTTAAATAAAGCTATAAATTTTTCTTTTTTTTTTGAAGAAAATTTTACAAATATTCAAAATATAACTTTTGGAATTTCAAATTATGATGAAATAAATTGTACAGACACTATATATATTGAAAATGATGAATATTCTCAATTCAATTGTTCAGCAATTTTTGAAAAAGAAAATTTGAATTATACTATATTTATAAATGAAATTAATAGTTCAAAAACAATATCTCTTAATAATTATTCTTCCTTATTATATTTTTTTCCAACTAAAATAGAAGATTTAGAAAAAATTATATTATTTAATTTTGATTTTTCAGAAAATATTCAAAATTTAGATGATATAAGTTTTGGAATAAATCATGCAAATGAAATCATATGTTATAATCCTTCTATTGTTAAAGGAACAAATAATTTGAAATATATATGTCCATCAATTTTTAAAGAAAATGGAAGATATAATTTATATATTTCGAATATAAATACAAAAAAGTATATAAATGTTATAGGAAATAGTAATTTTTTCAAAATTAATTTATTATTATTAATATTTATAATCTTAATATTATAAAATTATACTAATAAATAAATGAATAATAAAAATGAAAATTTAAAAATTAATTATAATTATCCTTTAACGAAGATAATTTTACCACCACATTTGAAAACAAACGAAAAAAAAATTAAAAGAATTATTAATAATAACAAAAACCATAATATTAATATAAAAGAAGAAAAAAAAAGAATAATAGATTTTTTAGATTTATACAATATTTCAGATAAATAAATAATATAAAAATTTAATTATATTTTATATATTTATCACTAATTAAATTCTTTATAAAAAAATTAATGAATAAAAATAAATTTATTCTTTCAACTATAAATAATAATATTTCTCCATTTGCTCAATTACTTTTATTATTTAAATATTCAACTTCTATAAAAGGAATTATTTGTTTGATTATAATTATTCCTAAATATTTACCAATTTTAATTATTACTACAAATTTTTGCATTAATAATTCAGATGATTTTAAATATAATTATGCTTTATCTTCTTATTTAAGAAAATTCACATTATTCAATTATTTCAAAAATATTTCTTTATTTCAATATATTATTTTATCAATAATAATTTTTTTCTTTCAAATTATATTTATATTTTATATAATTTATTATTTTTATTTATTAAAGAAAAGAAACAATAAAAAAATAAAACTTTCAAAAATTTCTATTTTTATTTATTATATAAATGCTTTTTTTTCTCAATATTTTATTGAATTTTATAGTTTTATATTTGTGATTATATTTAGAAAAAATTTTATATTACATCAAGAAGGAATATTTAAAAATTACAATCAAATAAAATTAATAAAAGAAGAATCTAATAATGAATTATCTAAAATTATTATTTTATCAGTTTTAAATATTATTCAAATAATTTATATGAATTTTTTTTTATATTATAATTTAGTTATTATTAATGTAGTATATAAAACAAGAAAAAAAATATTAAATTTTAAACATTTAAAATTAATTTATATATTTATATTTTATTCCAATTTTTTTGGATTACAATATTATGAAATGATTGTCACTGAAAAACAAAAAAATATTTTAAAAATAATTT